>JAEEGJ010006767.1_pt1 | contig 33921 bp, 26 predicted proteins | sample 8958761 | NCBI WGS metagenome assembly JAEEGJ01 (sample SAMN16246546, study PRJNA631951) | gut metagenome | biome: gut microbiome; feature: rumen; material: RS-attached | host: Bos | place: Iran: Karaj | collected 2018-10
AGAAGATAGAACACAAGCAGGATCAGCGCTGTGCGCAGGGCACTGCGGAGTATCTCAGTCCGCATCGTTTTCCTCCTCGTATCCCCTGATCACGAAGACCTGCCGCAGGGAAGCCAGCTCAACGGCCGGATCCATGATGCCGTATTCCGTGAATCCCCCCTGATCCAGACGAAGATCAGCCACCGTGCCGATGACCAGCCCGGAAGGATAGACCCCTCCGCTGCCGGTGGTCAAAACCGTGTCGCCGATGATCAGGACTCCCGCATCCTGCAGATAGGTGAGCTTGAGACGCCCTTGTGACATCAGGGCGAAGTCTCCGGCCGCAACGGCGGTGATCCCGGCTGTTTCCATGCGGGCCGCAACCGCGCTGCGCGGATCCAGCAGGGTGCGTACAGTGGAGGAGTACCTGCCGCATTCCGTCACGATGCCCACCAGATAGCCGCACTCTGTGATCACACAGTCGCCGGCCTCGATGCCATCCCGGCTGCCTCGGTCGATATTGAATGCGCTGCTCCAACTGGAGGTAGACCAGGATATGAGGTTGGCGTCCACCATGGCATAGTCCATGTGAGCGCGCTGCAGATTCAGCAGGGTGCGCAGGCGCTCGTTTTCCTCGTTGGCATCCTGACTGCGCCGCACCTCGTTCGCCATTTCCGCGATCCGGGCTTTGAGCGCGGCATTCTCTTCCTTCAGCTGGTCGTAATCATGCATATATCCATATATGTCTTCCAGCTTGGCAACCCCGCTGCCAAGCAATTTATCCACCGGGGACAGGGCAGCCTGCAGGAACTGAGACAGGGGAGAGGCGCCCCCCAACAGTCTGCCGATACCCGTAAGCAGGAGGACAAGTACCAGAAGGATCAATACGACTATGCCTGCGGTCTTGAAGAATTTAGCCATTTTTACCCCAAAGCCGGATGCCGAAGGCAGCCAGCAGCTTTCCCAGCCCGCACATCGGCAGGCCGACTACAGTGTAGAATTCCCCTTCGATGCGTTCCACGAACAGGGCGGCGAGGTCCTGCGCGCCGTATGCCCCGGCCTTGTCCAGCGGACTGCCGGTGGCGATATAAGCTTCGATTTCCGGATCTTCCATGGGACGGAACCAAACGTCCGCCGCAGCGGTGTCCCACAGCTCCCGGTCATCCTGGATCAGCGCCATTCCGGTATAGACTGTATGCTTTTTTCCCGAAAGGGCATGAAGCATGGCGGAGGCTTCCGCAGCGTTTTTCGGCTTGCCCAGGATCTTTCCTTCCAGGCAGACTATGGTATCGGCACCCAGTACCAGTGAACCTTTTGGCGCGCGGGAGGCGCTGTCCCTTGCTTTGCTCAAGGCCACCATGGCTACGGCTTCGTCAACGGGAAGGAGGGGATCCAGGGGAGCTTCTCCGCAGGCGGGAAGAACAGTCAGGTCAAACAGTCCCAGCATCTCCAGAAGATCCCGTCTTCTTGGAGAAGCGGAAGCCAGAACTAATTCGGTTCTCTTCATAATATCCCTTCATCTTTGCATTGGGTACATAGGTGTTCAGGCCCAGATAACGTTCAGCGACAGAAAAGCATTCCCTGGCATTTTCCGTAGTGAAAGCCAGATGGAGACAGCGAACGCCAAGGGTCTTCAGCTCCTTGAGACGGTCCCCGAGAAAGAGCTTGTCCGCGCTGAACAGGATGCTGCGGCAGCCTCCGGTGCGCTGTATCGGATACAGGCGTCCGGCTTTATCCAACAGTCCGCAGGCCTTGTGGCAGTCGCAGCTGCCGCCGGCCGCTTTGATGAGGCAGGTTTCGGAGCTGAGCAGCGGAACGCGGCCATAGGCATAAAGCTCGGTATCAAGGCATTTGGAAAGCTGCCTCAGCTGACTGAAGCTCAGTTCGGGAGAAAGGGTGGCAGAACTGGCGCCGCCGTCCTGCAGGACCCGCAGCGCCCAGTCGTTGCTTACTGCGAGACCGATGCCGCAATGGATCCGAAAACCCAGGATCCTGGCGGGTCCAAGCTGGCTGAGGGAATGGATCTGAACATCTTCGATATGCAGCTGCTTCAGCGTGCTGAGACTGCGATAGGTATCCACAGCGTCTGCGTCAGGCACGAGCGGAGGCAGAACGGCGCAGATCCGGGTATGTCCGTTTTCCCAGAAGGGAGTGATGATGGAAGGATCTTCTTCCAGGACCTCTATCGGTACATGGAGATACAGCGGTTTCAGCGCCGCAAGCGCGGGGGAAAGCTGCGTGGCTTTTCGGACGGATATGGATAACTCCGGGTTTGTATAGGCGCTTTCGCACCGAAGCAGAGGAGGAAGCGGGGCCGTTTTGGGAGGAGGCGTCTCAGCACGCTGCTCCATCAGACGATCCAGCACGGCTTTGCGGACCCGACTGACGTCCAGACTGGACAGACTGAGTCCGGGTTCGGCAGAAACATGGGCCTCGGTGCAGTAAAACGGAGTTCCCAGGGTGTTATACAGCTGTGTGCGCAGCAGCGCTTCGGTAAGCTCTCGCTTCCCGGAGCGGGACGCCTCCGGGACCGCACCCGAGAAGGCGGCTATATGGCCTTCCCGATCCTCTGCACGGAGCTGGATCGGAAGACCGCTCCGCAGCATGGCGTACATGGTCACGGGCACACGCTGCGGTTCTTCCGCCGTATTCTGAAAACGCTGTGCCGGAGGGATGCGCTTGGCCTTGACGGGCTGGTCGTTTGCCAGAAGTGCATCCTCGGGAACACCGTTGAAATAAGCGTCGCTGACCTCTTCCGGGACGTAGCGGCGGAGAAGGGAGTAAATATCATTGCCGTCAGGCGGCTTGCGGTCATGAAGAAGGCGGTAGAACAGATTGGTGAATGCGGCGGTGAAGTCCGCATTCCGCTCTTCGGCGGCAAGAGTGACCGCACTTACGCCCAGCTGTTCCAGTTCTTGCAGGTGTTCAGCCAGAAAGACGGGGCGGAGCGCGGGACGAAAACCGTCAGAGCGGGAAGCGTAGCCAAAGCTCTCCAGGCAGGCTCGGGTACATACGGAGGAGGAATCGCTCCCCTTTATGCCAAAACTGGCCAGCCGGCAGGGAAGCCCGCAGCTGACGCAGGCAAATCCGAAGACCAGGACTTCACTCTCGATGGGGCAGCGATGCAGGATCCGTTCGATCCCATCCCGACTGAGCTGCGGAGGAAGAAGCAGCCGCGATGCGCCGAGTTTGGCCGCAAGAGCCGCTCCGGTGCTGTCGTGAACAGACATGGCGTCGGAAGCGAAAACGGCGGTTTCAGGCATGCGAATGCGAAGCGCGCGAAGCAATCCGAGATCGGAAACGCTGAAGGCGGAGACGCCCATGGAGGCAAGCCGCAGGGCGGCATCAACCGCACCGGGAAAACGCTCGGCCGGGACAGGCAGATCCATGGCCGCACAGATCCGCACACCCCGAGGAAGACAGTACGCAGCCGCCTCACGGAACTCTTCCTCAGACAGGCTTCGGCTGCCTGCCCGGCAATAATTCCGGAGTCCGATGCGCACCATATCTGCCCCGCCGAGCACTGCGGCTCGGAGCGCGGCTGTGTTTCCCACACAGGTCACCAGTTCCATCGTCATGCTGTCCTCCCGGAGAATGGCTACTATATCAATATATTATACCATGTGAATCCTGTATTTGAAATACCTTTTTACAGGAGTTTTCCGGCAAGCCGGCCGGAGTTCTGCCCGGTAAAAAACAGATCCGGAGAGGCTTCTCTCCGGATCCGGTATGCGCAGGATATCCGTTTTGCCAAAGCGGATCAAACCCCGCCCTGCTGCTGGCCTTGCGCATCTTCTCCCAACGCGGAAAATGCACTTCCCGCCAGGCCGTCCCGTTTGAGCATGGTCTCCAGAACGTCGATATCGCTGTCCACATCCATGGAGGTGGAAAGATAAAGTGCGTCAAGCTGCCGCTGATAAGCATCGATGAGCAGATCAGCCGCGCCTTCGATCCTGTCCCGGGTCTTGCTGAGATTTTCGCCCTGGTATTCCTTGCTTTCAATATCCCCATAGCTGTTCAGCAGTTTCAGGGTCTGAGGAAAGTAATAGTTCAGAAAGGTTCCGATTTTAGGACGCTTCTTCGGATCCTCCCGGACTGCGGCAAAGATAGATGAAGTGAGTCCGCGGATCTTCAGGGCTTTCTGCTGCATTCCGGGCTCGCGGATGCGCTGCACGCTCCTGTCAAGTTCCATGAGCAGAAGCTGATATTGATCCTTGCCCTCCGGACTTGCTTCTGCAGCCTTCTGCAGCTGAACTTCGGCTTTGACGGGATCGATGATCAGCACATCCCGGGATTTATCAAAATACGCAGCTTCACCAAAATACCCTCTATCCACCATGTCGTCCAGATCTTTTTCGAGATCCTTTGGTTTGCGTCCCACGGCGGCTGCCAGAGAATTCAGGTCTATGCTGGCTTTATCGCCCACTACTTTGACGCAGTTCTGGTAATCCTGTTCCTTGCGGCCTTTTTTCCACGAGGCAAAGAGCATGCCTCCGCCTCCGAGAGCGATGGCGACAGATTCCAGCACCCGCCAAAGGGCGCCTCTGCTGAGCGGTTCAAAAACGGTAAGCACACCGGCCGCCAGAAGCAGCCAGCCAAAAATGATCAGCAGAGTGCGTCCCTTGCCGATCCGGGCCACAGGATCCTTCTGCTTCGTCTCCGGCTCAGCCTGCTTCCCGCCGTCCTGCGTGCTTTGCTGTGTCTGCGCATGCGCCTGCTGCGGATGGAACGGCTGGGCCTGCTGCTCCGTATGGATGCCCTGACGGGCGGCGCGGGATTTTGAAGAGGAATTGGCCTGGGGCATCAGAGGATCGAACCGGGCGGTATCCTCCCGGTGTTCCTCCACTTTGCTGAAAAGCTGCATCAAAAGCTTGGAGATGACGTCGTTCCCGCTCAGACGCATGATCAGCAGGATCACGCCCGCAGGCCAGAATGCACTCAACAGGATCACGTTGATGATCCACGAGAGCACACCGATATTGTTTTTATCCGGTTTCTTCTCTTTCATAACTGCGCTCCTGCTGCCGTCAGCGGGTCGTGCCCGGGATCGATGCTATCAACTGCTGATTCTCAGATCCTGGGGCCGGCCTGGATGATAGCTTCCGGCATGTTTCCGTATTGTTCGAAGTTGCGGCGGAAGTTTGCGGCCAATTCCCTGGCTGCGGCTTCATAGGCTGCTTCGTCCTGCCAGAGGGCGTGCTGATCAAGAAACTCGTCCGGTACGCCGGGGCAGGTTTTCGGATAGTGAAGTCCAAATATGGGATCTTCGGTGAACTCGCATTTTTCCAGATCGCCGTTCAGAGCGGCGGTCACCATGGCGCGGGTATAGCGGAGCTTCATGCGGAAGCTGCGTTCGCTGCCGTAACGGCCGCCGGCCCAGCCGGTATTGACCAGATAGACGTTCGTCTTGTGGGTGTCGATCCGCTGACCCAGCATTTCCGCATAAACGGAGGGATGGAGAGGCAGGAAAGGCGCTCCGAAACAGGTGGAGAAGGTAGCCTGAGGCTCGATGATCCCCCGTTCCGTACCGGCGACCTTGGCGGTATACCCGCTTACATAGTGATACATGGCCTGCTCCCGGGTGAGCTTGGAAATGGGGGGCAGCACGCCGAAAGCATCGGCTGTAAGGAAGATCACGGTTTTCGGGTGTCCTCCCATACCGGGGATCACGCAGCCGGGGATGAATTCGACCGGGTATCCCACCCGGGTGTTCTCCGTCAGTGCGGCGCTGTCAAAATCCAGCTCCCGGGTTTCCGGATCCATGACGACATTTTCCACCAGAGATCCGAAATGGATCGCGTCCCAGATCTGCGGCTCATTTTCCTTGGAAAGCCGGATGCATTTGGCATAGCAGCCGCCCTCAATGTTGAAGACGCCCGTTTCGCTCCAGCCGTGTTCGTCGTCGCCGATGAGCCGGCGGCTGGGATCGGCGGAAAGAGTGGTCTTGCCTGTGCCGCTCAACCCGAAGAAAATGGCGGTATCCCCATCGGGCCCCAGGTTTGCGGAACAGTGCATGGAAAACACGCCCTGTTTCGGCAGAACGTAATTCATCACAGAGAATACGCTTTTTTTGATCTCACCTGCATACCGACTTCCGGCGATAAGGACCAGTTTGCGGGAAAAGCTGATGATAATGGCGGCTTCGGAGTGGACCCCGTCCAGTTCAGGCTGACAAAGGAATCCGGGGGCCGCGATCACGGTAAAACCGGGGATATAGTTCTGAAGCTCTTCCCGGGTGGGGCGGACAAGCAGCTGGTGGATGAAAAGGTTCTGGCTGGCCAGCTCATTGATGACCCGCACGGGAAGCCTGTGGGCGGGATCCGCTCCGGCAAACCCGTCGAATACGAACAGTTCCCGGCCCTGGAGATAGGCGCAGGCTTTTCCCAGAATGGAATCGAAACGTTCGGGAGAAATAGGCACGTTGATCTTGCCCCAGTCGATCTCATTATGGATCTCCGGCTCGTCTACCACGAAGCGGTCGTCAGGGGAGCGGCCGGTATACTTCCCGGTCTCCACCACAAGCGCGCCGGTGCTGCTCAAGCAGCCCTCTCCGCGCGCTACGGCTTTTTCGACCAATCTGGCAGGTTCCAGATTGCGATATATCTCTTTGGGATTCAGGATTCCCAGATCCTGCAGGAAATTGTTCATGAAAATTCTCCTTTCAACGGGAAAAGACTGCCGGATGATTTCAGCATATTGCTCCCTGTATCATATTGATTCGTTGATCCAGATGGTCTTGCACATACATCACATATAATACATCAAGCTCCCGTACAATAGCAAGAAAAATCGAATGAGAAGCCTTTGAATCGCCTGGCCCCTGCCCGGCTCCTCAAGGGGCGGGCGGCCGCTGTGATTGAGAGACTGCCTTGAAACTTTCCTGACGCTTTTTGGGGAAATGGGCTTTTCTAGTGAAAAGATGCGTGATATAATACATTGTCATATAATTGATACAGAGGGAATCCTTCGGACGACCTCGGCTTAGGAGCATGGTATGAACGATATAGACCGGCAGGACGAGAGCCGGATCGAAGGCAAGAATGCGGTGATCGAAGCGCTGAGGGCCGGACGGGCGCTGGACAAGGTCTATCTTGCCCGGGGCGAGCAGGATAAGGCGCTGCGGTTTATTGCCCAGAAAGCAAAAGCACAGGGAGCTGTGATTTCCGAGGTGGACCGGCATAAGCTGGATGCCATGAGCTTTACCCATGCCCACCAGGGGGTGATCGCCGTTGCCGCCCTGCGTGAGTATGATACCCTGGAATCCATTCTGGAGCTTGCGGAATCACGGGGGGAGAAACCGCTGGTGGTGATTTGCGATGAAATCACCGATCCGCATAATCTCGGCGCGATCATCCGTACAGCCGAAGCGGCAGGCGCGCACGGGGTCGTGATCCCGAAGCACCGCAGTGCAGGTATCACTGCCATTGTGGAAAAGACCTCGGCCGGAGCGGTTGAACACATGGCTGTTGCTCGGGTGCCGAATCTCAGCGCAGCCCTGGAGAAACTGAAAAAAGCCGGGCTCTGGGTATTCGGAACGGCTGCGGAGGGGGACAGGAGCCTTTGGGAGGCTGACCTGGCGGAAGGCACGGTCATTGTGATCGGATCGGAAGGTACGGGCATGTCCCGAATGACTCGGGAATCCTGCGATTTTCTGGTTTCCATCCCCATGCACGGAAAGGTGTCCTCTCTCAACGCCTCTGCGGCAGCTGCCGTAGTATTGTACGAAGCGGTGCGTCAGCGCAGCAATAAAACCAGATGAATTGAGGAAGCTGCTATGTCTGAGCTGGATCAGACAAAAGTGAATATTCCGGAGGAGCCCGAAGAGGAATTCACCCTGGAGCAGATCCTGTCGGAGTATAAATCCGAAGCCTTCATGCGCGATGAACGAAAGCTCTCCAAGGATAAACTGGAGGAGCAGGCAGAACAGATCATTGCGGAATTGCGGAGGGAACTGGACGGGTCATCGGCGGAAGAGGAGCAGGCGGCTGAAGCTTCGGAAGCAGAAGCGCAGGATGCGGCTGAAACCTTGGAGAACATACCGGAAGTTGACCCGGATGCACTCTGGGATGCGATCGTAAAAGCGACTGCCTCGGCAGAAGCGGCGTCTTCCGCTGAAGAACCGCAGCAAATGCCGGAGCAGGAGATGGAATCTGCAGCCGGACCGGAGCTGCAGCCCGCGTGTGAATCGGAAGCGGAAGCAGAACCGGAATCAGAACCGGTCCCGGATGCAGAGCCGATCCCGGAACCGGAACCGGTTTGGGAATCAGAACCGATCCCGCTCCCGGAGAATGAATCGGAAGAGGACCCGGAAAAGACAGCTGAAGAAGAAGCGCTTCGTCTAGCTGAAGAGGAAGCAAAAGCGGCCGCACTTGCTGCCGAAGCGTTAAGGAAACGAGAAGAAGAACAGGCGCTTCGGGAAAAAAGAGAGCGGGAACGGGAGGAGCTTCGCAAACACAGAGAAGCTGAGAAGGAAGAAAAGCGCAGACGCAGAGCTGCGGAACGGGAAGAACTACGCAGACGCAGGGAAGAGGAACGCAAGGCAAAAGCGGAAGCAATCCGGCAGGCAAAACAGGAATGGCTGCAGCAAATGGCGGACCTCGGGCCGTCAGAAGCTGCGGAAAAATACGCCTCCGGCATCCCCGGACTTCAGCGGCGTACTATATTGGCCTTTCTTCTGTGTGCGGCGATCTGTTTCATCACCCTGCTGGGCGGGCGCGAGAATACGTCGATCGCTCTTCTGCGGGAGAAGAACACGGTATACATCATTCTTCTCGTAATTCAGGCGGCTGTAATGGCCTGCGGCTGGGAGATATCAGCACGGGGGATCAAAACGCTGGCGTCAGGAAAACCCGGCTTTGAAACCCTTGTCCTGTTTGCGAATCTGGCCGCGCTGGGAGACGGGCTTTGGTCCATGCTGGGAACCGGGACCCCGGTCGGATTGCCGTATAATGCTTCCGCTGCGCTGACAACAGCTTTTGCGCTTCTGGGTACCCGAATGGGCCGCACCGCCTTGCGAGATTCTTTCCGCACCATGCGGGGAGCCAAAATACCCACCGTTGTGCAGGCGGAACCCGCGCAGACGGATCTGGGGCCGGTGATCTCCAAACATCTTGGCGGATACCGCGGGTTTATTGCCAGAATGATTCAGCAGGATCCGGTGGACGAGCTCTATCGCCGGATCAGCCTGCTGCTTATCGTCCTGTGCGTGCTCCTGGCGCTTCTTGCGTCGATCGTTTCGGGAAACGGCGCATGGCTTCACACCATGGCAGGTCTTGCTATTGCCTGCGCATCCTGTACGGCGCTTTTGGCTTACCATCGCACATTTTCCCTCATCGCCCGCCGGCTTGCCGGCAGAGGAGCTGCCATTGCAGGCTGGAGCGGCGCAGAGGAGATCCGTGCGGGAGAAGGATTGGTCCTGCGGGACGGGGATCTGTTTCCGGAAAAAACCGTAAGCATAACCGGTATGAAAGTTCTGTCCGGTACCAGGGTCGAGCAGATCATCTCCTATACGGGCAGTATGATCATCGCCTCCGGCTCCGGTCTGTCCAAAGCGTTCGATGAACTCATGAGACAGTATGCGGCGCCAACCCGGCGCACGGACGACTTCCTGTATGACGCAGACGGCGGCTTCAGCGCCAACATCGCGCAGGACAGAGTGTATATCGGAACCGGCGCCTATATGAGTCTGAAGGGGATCCAGATCCCGGCGAATATTGATGTAAACGGCGCGATCTATACGGCGGTGAACGGCAAACTCTGTGCGCTGTTTATTATAGCGTATTCTCCGTCTGACGTTGTGCGTTCGGCTCTGACCTCTCTGAATCGCAGCAGACTCCGCCCCATTTATGCGGTACGGGATTTTGACATTACCCCGGCTATGATCAAAAGCAAATTCCGCCTCAGCGGGAATGAAGTTACTTTCCCGCCTGCGGAGGACCGATTCCGACTGTCTGCAGATGCGGGCCAGGGTGAGCAGGAGCCTCCTGCGGCGATTATGACAAGGGAAGGCGTGAACCACTATATTGAGGTCATCCGGTGCGGAAGACGTATGGTCAAGGCCGTGCACAGATCGACGGCCATGACGCTGATCGGTACTGTGCTGGCTGTCGGGATCATTGCCCTGGCCTCGGCAAGAGGGGCATTCAACAACATATCCGCCTGGAACCTGATCGTGTTCCAGCTGGGCTGGACGGCAGCAACGCTGCTGATTTCCGATAACGCGGACGGCGACCGTTAACCTGTTCCGTCTTCCCGAGAAAAAGACTTGTATTTTTCCCTGCGCTCATGTATAATTTTAAAAGTTTGCAGATTCTAATAAGGAGAGGAAATTCATGTCAGATAAGATCCGCAATATTTGTCTGCTGGGCCATGGCAGCACCGGCAAGACCAGCTTGGCCGAGAGCATCCTTTACCTCACGGGAATGACGGACCGGCTCGGCAAGGTGGTGGAAGGCAACTCCACCTGCGACTATGACGCTGAAGAAGTCAAGCGCCAGATCAGCATCTCCACCTCCACCGTCTATGCCAACTACAACAAGATCAAGATCAACATTCTGGACACTCCCGGTTTCTTCGATTTTGCCGGCGAAGTTCAGGAGGCGCTGCGGGTAGCGGATGCGGGCATTATCTGCGTCACTGCCAAGGACGGGATCAACGTCGGCACCGAAAAAGCATGGAAATCCCTTACCCAGGCCGGCAAGCCCCGCGCCATCTATATTTCCAAGACGGATGAAGAGCATGCGGATTACGACCGTACCTTCAACCAGCTGCGCGAACGCTTCGGCAATTCCGTCTCCGCTCTGGCTATGCCTGTGGTGGAAGGCGAGAAGGTCACCGGCATCATCGACGTCGTCACTAAAAAGGCTTACCGTATCGAAGGCGGAAAACGGACGGAGATCCCGGTCCCTGCCGCGGAAGCCGACCGTCTGAACGAGCTCAACGAGGAGCTGGTTGAAAATGCGGCCGGTACCAGCGAAGAGCTGATGGAGAAGTATCTGGATACCATGGAACTCTCCCTGGATGAGGTCTATGGAGCCCTGAGCGTCGGCATCCGGGATGGTGACATCTGCCCGGTGTTCTGCGGAAGCGCCATGAGCGGACTGGGTACCACTGTCCTTCTGGACGCCATCGTGAATTACTTCCCCGGCCCCCGGGAAGAAGGCAAGGAACTGGATCCTGATGCTCCCGCCAAGGCGATCATCTATAAGACCATTTCCGACCAGTTCGGCAAGTTCAGCCTTTTCAAAGTTCTGGCCGGCAAGGTCACTCCTGATATGACTCTGGTCAATGCCCGCAGCGGGGCCAACGAAAAGCTGGGCCATATTTATGTCATGCAGGGCAAGAAGAATACCGAGGTGCAGGTCATCGAATGCGGCGATATCGGCGCTGTGGCCAAGCTGACTGACAGCAAGACCGGCGATACCCTCTGCGCCGCGTCCAAGGTCGAAGCCGCTCCCGGGATCGAGTTCGCGGAACCCTGCTATTCCATGGCCATCAGCCCCAAGGTCAAAGGTCAGGACGACAAAGTCGCTCAGGGCCTCAACCGTCTGGCCGAAGAAGACCCCACTTTCAGCCTGGAAAACAACGGAGAAACCAAGCAGCTGGTCATTTCCGGCGCCGGCGATATCCATCTGGATGTGCTCTGCTCCAAGCTGAAGAACAAGTTCGGCGTAGAGGTGGTCCTTTCTCCTGCCCGCGTTCCTTATCGGGAGAAGATCCGCAAAAAGTATGAAGCCCACGGCCGTCACAAGAAGCAGACCGGCGGTCATGGCCAGTTCGCAGACGTAAAGATCCGCTTTGAGCCTCAGACCGAACAGGAAGACATGATCTTTGCAGAGGAAGTGTTCGGCGGCAGCGTGCCCAAGAACTTCTTCCCCGCGGTGGAAAAGGGCCTGCGGGAATCCTGCGTAAAGGGCGTGCTGGCGGGTTACCCCATGGTTTATCTGAAGGCCACTCTGTATGATGGCGATTTCCACCCGGTGGATTCCTCCGAAATGGCCTTTAAGACGGCCGCCAACCTGGCGTACAAGGAACTGGTGAATGCCAGCCCCGTGATCCTGGAACCCATCGGAACTCTTACCGTTACGATTCCCGACTCCTACCTGGGCGATATCATGAGCGATATCAGCTCCAAGCGCCGGGGAACCGTGCTGGGCATGAACGCCCATGACGGCATGCAGATCGTCGAAGCTGAGGTTCCTATGGCGGAGATGAGTTCCTATACCATCGACCTCCGCTCCATGACCCAGGGCCGCGGATCCTTCGTTCTGAAGTTCGCCCGGTATGAGGAAGCTCCCGCCATGGTTCAGCAGAAGATCATAGAGGAAGCAAAGGCTCTGGCAGAGAACGAATAAGACCAACCAGGATCCATTTAAATCATCGGCACCGGCCCCCCAGGGAGCCGGTGCCTGTGTATGCGGGAGGCGAAACGATTGGTTGAGATCTGCAGGATCGATCCTGCTCATGGACAGGATGCTCAGTTGAAAAACGAACCTTTTACCCTGTGGGGCAGAATGATCCCGGCGCTTCATGACGGGGTGTGGTCGTACCGGACAGAACGGTTTGCGGAAGAAAAGGAAATGTGTTTTCCCGACGAACCATACGATCTGGAAAAGGAAAAGGGCATATTCCTGGGAGCTTATGAAGATGGCGCCTGCATCGGTCTTGCCGTGCTGCGGCGTCATATGTTCCGGTATCTTTATCTGGATGACCTGAAAGTATGCCGGGATCGGCGGAGAAGCGGCGTGGGCGGAAGGCTCATTCAGGCCTGCATGGAGGAAGCGCAGACCCTGGAAATGATTGGAATCTACACGGTGGGGCAGGATAACAATCTGTCCGCGTGCCTGTTTTACATCAGCCAGGGGTTTTCCATCGGCGGTTTTGACAATCGGGCCTATCGCGGTACGATCCAGGAGGACAAGGCGGATATCTATTTCTATCGGGATCTGGAATAGAATGAAGAAGGGCGGCACATGTGTGCCGCCTTTCTTTGTGAGTAAACCGTAAGCCGGGTTCTGTACGGACATTTTCATGTCCGCGGCAGTCATCTATCTTGGCGCAGCGTTGCCGCTGCGCTCCAGCCACCTCCTTGGGGACGGCCGGGCAGGCCTGTTGTCCCCACTGCCACGGTGTTGCTGCGGATAGAGTTTACATGAACGGGCACTTCCGAGCCGTTCCGTGGGCTCTTACCCCACGTTTCCACCCTTGCCGCCCGGACGGACGGCGGTATCTCTCTGTTGCACTTTTCCTGAAGTCGCCTTCGGCGGCCGTTAGCCGTTATCCTCGCCCTGTGCAGCCCGGACTTTCCTCACATCCCCGCTTTCGCAGCGGATGCGCGACTGCCCTGTTTGCTCACAGCGGCATTGTACTCTGCCGGGGGAAGACTGTCAAGGCCGTCAGGCGGGGAGGATTGCATTTGCCCCGGTGCTGGGCTATAATGATCAATAGATATTCGGAACACATTAACAGTTGCGGGGAAGTGAAAAGATGAATCTGAAAGACTACCTTGACGGCCTCCGGGGAAAACGGGTGGCCGTTCTTGGCATGGGGATCAGCAATGAACCGCTGGTCAAGCTGCTTGCTGCAGAAGGACTTGAAGTTACGGTCAGAGATAAACGCGAACTTCCGCCTATGGATGGAGTGAAAACGATCACCGGTCCGGATTATCTTCGGGATCTGACAGAGGATGTGGTGTTTCGCACGCCCGGTATCCGCCCGGATCAGATCCCTCTGAAGCCCGGCGCAGTGCTCACCAGCGAAATGGAGGCTTTTTTTCAGCTCTGTCCATGCCCTGTCTTTGCCATTACCGGCAGCGACGGAAAAACGACGACAACGACCATCCTTTCCGAACTCCTGAAGGCTGCGGGGAAGACCGTTTGGCTGGGCGGCAACATCGGCCATCCGCTTCTGGATCAGGTAGATCGGATCAGCCCGCAGGATTGCGCTGTGGTTGAACTCTCCTCCTTCCAGCTTATGAGCATGTCCATGAGCGCTTCCACAGCCATTGTGACCAATGTACAGCCCAACCACCTGGACTGGCATCGGGATATGGATGAATACTCTCAGGCGAAGAAGAACGTATTCCTACATCAGGATAAAAACGGTTTGCTGGTGCTGAACGGGGACGATCCCGTATCCTCTGCCTATGCGGCCGAGGCCTCGGGCAAGGTGCGCTTTTTCAGCCGCCGTACAAGACAGCCGGAAGGGTGCTGGTTCGATGGAGAGACGGTGTGGTTCGGGGATCATCCTCTGCTGAGGCGAGAGGAGATCAAATTGCCCGGTCTGCACAATATCGAGAACTATATGGCGGCTTTTTGCGCCGTTTACCCCCTGGTGGGCGAAGCGGTCTGCCGCCAGGTCGCCGGCAGCTTTGGCGGGGTGGAGCATCGTCTGGAGTTGGTGCGGGAAAAGAATGGAGTTCGGTACATCAATGATTCCATCGCTTCCAGCCCATCCCGGACCATTGCCGGTCTCCGGGCCCTGGAAGGACAGCGCCTCGTCCTCATCGCAGGGGGATATGACAAGCATATCCCCTATGCCCCATTGGGAGCGGAGATCCCCGGCAGAGTGCGGGCTCTGATCCTGACGGGACCTACCGGTCCCAAGATCAGGGAAGCCGTCCTGGCAGCCGGGGGAGAGATGCCGCTGATCCTGGAGGAAGCGGATTTCCGCCAGGCGGTCCTGACCGCTGCAAAGACAGCAGAACCGGGGGAAACGGTGCTTCTCAGTCCGGCCAGCGCTTCCTTTGACGCATTTAAAAACTTTGAGGAGCGCGGAGAGACCTTCAAAACGATCGTAAATGAACTCTGAGATAAGGAGAATATCATGCGGATTGAAGAATATACCCGGCAGCTCTGCCGGGAAAGCGGTCCATCCGGCTATGAATCAGCGGTAACGGATCGGGCCGAGGAACTGATGCGCCCCCTGGTGGACGAGGTGCACCGGGACGTGATGGGCAATCTGTTTGGAATCCGCCGCTGCGGAAAACCAGGAGCGAAACATCTTCTGCTTGATGCCCATCTGGATGAAGTGGGCTTTATCGTGACCGAGATCACCGACGGCTTCCTTCGGTTTTCCGCCATCGGGGGAGTGGACAGCCGTATGCTGCCCGGCAGAGAGGTCACAGTCATGGGGGAAGAACCCTTATATGGCGTGATCGACTGCCTTCCGCCCCATGTGCTTACCGCCGAGCAGCGGGAACAGGCGATTCAGGTGAAGGATCTGTATATCGATCTTGGACTGACACAGGAAGAAGCGGAAAAACGCGTACCCATCGGGACCCCCGGCGTTTTCCGGGGCGATCTCATCCGGCTCCAGGGAGACAACATCTCCGGAAAGGCTTTGGATGACAGGCTTTGTGCCGCCGTACTTCTCGCCACTTTGGAAGAACTGAAGGGAGAGAAGATCCCCTGGGATCTGACGGTGATGCTCAGCGTCCAGGAGGAAGTGGGCTGCCGCGGAGCAAAGCCCGGGATCTGGAGCGCGGATCCGGATTGGTGCATCGCGGTTGACGTGACCTTTGCCCGTACGCCGGACTGCACGGAACCGGGCACATTCACGCCGGGAAAGGGCTGCACCATCGGTGTCGGTCCCAATGCCACCCGCAGCATGACGGATGCGTTGATTCGAACCGCCGGCACGGCGGAGATCCCCTATTCCATAGAAGTGCTTCCCGGAAACAGCGGCACGAACGGCTGGCCCATGCAGGTGAGCCGACAGGGTGTAGCCACCGCCATTGTTTCCGTACCGATCAAATATATGCACAGCCCTGTGGAGACCGTACGCCTGTGCGACGCGGAAGCCGCCGCTCGGCTTTTGAGCGAATTTATCCGGGGAGGTGCACTGGAATGAAAGAAACGCTGAAAACGCTGTGCCGCCTGCCCGGCGTGTCTGGTCGGGAGGAAGCGGTTCGGAATTATATCAGGGAACAGGTGAGTCCGTACGCGGCGGAGATCAGGGAAGATGCCATGGGGAACCTCCTGGTGCACGTCCGGGGAAAACTGCCCGAAGAGCCCGGGAAGCGGATCCTTCTGGCTGCTCACATGGACGAAGTCGGGGTCATTATTACGGATATCACAGCTGAAGGCTACCTGAAATTCGATTTTGTGGGCGGTGTGGACCGCAGGGTAGTCATCGGGAAAAAGGTCCTGGTGGGAGACAAGGCGATCCCGGGGGTGATCGGGCTGAAGGCCATCCATCAGACCAGCGCGGCGGAACGGGAAAAAGTCCCGGCTTTGCGGGAACTTTCCATAGATATCGGCATTTCCTCAAAGGAAGAGGCGGAAAAACTGGTGTCACTGGGAGACGTCGGTACCTTTGACGACGGTGTGACTGAGTTCGGGGACGGCTATCTTAAGGCAAAAGCCATAGACGACCGGGTGGGCTGCACCATACTGCTGGAGCTGATCCGAAGGGGCCTGCCAAGGGATGCCTGGTTTGCCTTCACCGTGCAGGAAGAGGTGGGATGCCGGGGATCTCAGACCGCTGCTTGGCAGCTCAGCCCGGATATTGCCTTGATCCTGGAGGGGACAACGGCAGCGGATATGCCCTCTCAATCCGGCGGTGAAAAGGTTTGCAGCCCCGGCAAGGGGCCTGTGATCCCATTCATGGACGGAGGGAGCATCTATGATCATGGTCTCTTCCGCAGACTGACCGACATCGCCGGGGAAAAGGGGATAACCTGGCAGACGAAAACCAAGATATCCGGAGGGACGGACGCCTCTTCGATCCAGCGGGGCGGAGCCGGCGCACGGGTGGCTGCGATCTCTGCGGCGGTACGGAATATCCACTCTCCCTCCTGCGTGTTCTGCCTGAAGGATATGCAGAAAATGTATGACTTGGCTTTTGCTTTCCTGGAGGCGCTTATATGACAGAGAAATTGGAGCGTCTTGCCAGGGAAGCAGAGGAACTTGCCCGGAGCAGATTCCGGGAGCTGGAGGAAACAGCGGAACATAACACGGCCAGGATCCTGGCGGCCTATAAAAAACACCGGGTTTCAGAGGCTATGTTTGCCGGAACGACGGGATATGGATATGATGATCTGGGCAGGGACACCCTGGATCAGATCTGGGCGGATGTCTTCGGAACGGAAGCCGCCCTGGTACGCTTGGGATTCGTGAACGGGACCCATGCCATCACCTGCGCGGTGTTCGCGCCTCTCCGCTGCGGCGACGTTATGCTATGTGCGACCGGACTGCCCTATGATACGCTGTGGAGCGCTCTGGGCGTGCATGATGAGAAACCCGGATCCCTCCGGTCCTACGGCGTTGAGATCCGCACGGTGGAACTCAGGCCAGACGGTACGCCGGATCTGGCGGCGATCCGTGATGCCGCCGCCGATCCCCGGGTACGGGAGGTCTTTTTCCAGCGCAGCAGAGGGTATACCGCCCGGCCTGCTTTGAGCGTGGAACAGATCGACCGGGCTATCACTGCGGTTCGGGAGGTGAATCCCGGGGCTGCCTGTGTGGTGGATAACTGTTACGGCGAATTCACCGAGCGCAGGGAGCCTGCAGGCGACCTGCTGGCCGGATCGCTGATCAAGAATCCCGGCGGCGGCCTGGCCCCGATGGGAGGATACGTGGCAGGGCGAAAAGAACTGGTAGAAGCTGCCGCATTCCGTCTTACCGTACCCGGCATCGGAGGCGAAGTGGGAGCCAGCCTTGGGTACAACCGCGTTTTGTATCAAGGATTGTTTCTGGCGCCGCATACGGTTGCTCAGGCCTTGAAAACCGCCGTATTTGCAGCGGCGCTTCTGGAAAAACTGGGTTATGAGACGTTTCCTTCCTGGAACGCAATGCGCAGCGATATTATCCAATCCGTCGATTTTCACGATCCGGAGAAACTGAAACGATTCTGCGCAGGGATCCAGCAGGCTTCGCCGGTAGACAGCTTTGTTACCCCGGAACCCTGGGATATGCCGGGTTACGAAGCGCCGGTGATCATGGCGGCGGGAACATTCATTCAGGGGGCGTCCATCGAACTGAGCTGCGACGGTCCGATGCTGCCGCCTTACCGGGCTTATCTTCAGGGCGGACTGACGTATGAGTCCGGCAAGCTTGGCATTCTCGCGGCAGCGGAGAAACTGGAACAGGAGTGTTGATACTATACGGCCTGCGGCATACACTGTAGCGAGGTGATGTCTATGGCCGCAGGAAGGCTCAGGCACAGGAGAAGACGCATCGGCTTCGGGCTGATCCTGCTGGGATGCATGGTTTTCGCCCTGCTGCTGTGGAGCAGACTGTCACCGCTGATCCGGGAAATGGGAAGGGCGGAAGCGGAGAATGCCGTCAATCTGGCAATCAACCGAATTTTGAGCGGCATGCTTCTATCCGGCGAATTGGATTATTCCGACCTGATACATTTTAAGACGGATGAAAACGGATCGGTCACGGCGATTTATGCCGACATGGGCCGGATCAATCTGCTGCGGTCGGAGATCGCTGAAGCGGTACTCCGGGAGATCATGGATCAGAACAGCGTGGAACTGAGACTTCCTGCGGGCAATCTTTTCGGAAACCCTCTGTTCTCCGGCCGAGGTCCGGGACTTCCGGTGCGTATCCTTTCGGTGGACAGCATCAAAGCGGACATGTCCAGCCGGTTTACGGCAGCGGGCATCAATCAGACCCTGCACCAGATCAGGGTTGAACTCGCGGTGAGCATATGGATCCTGGTTCCTGGAGGGCTGACAAGCGGTTCAGTATCCGCACGCATTCCTGTGGCGGAGACCTTGCTGCTCGGCCGCGTACCGGAAAGCTATACGTACTTCGAAGGCAGCGAAAACTGGGACGAACCCCTGGAACAGTTTGACATTACCACCTGATCCTGCGGTTGGGAAAGGATAGACAAATATGGATGAAAAAAGTGAGCTCCTGCGACTGAGAGCAGAATTGAAGGAACACAGCCACCGATACTATGATCTGGACGATCCCATCATTGAGGACAGCGAATACGATGCCCTTATGCAGCGGCTGATCCTGCTGGAAGATAAGTATCCGGAGCTTTATGACCCGGATTCTCCCACAAAACGGGTGGGAGGGAATCCGGCAAAGGGATTTGCTCAGGTCGAGCACCCTGTGCCCCTGGAAAGCCTGAACGACGTTTTCTCACGGGAAGAACTCATGGCCTTCGGGGAGCGAGTGGAGCGGGAAGGCGTCAGGCGGTCCTATACAGTGGAACCCAAGATCGACGGGCTCTCCATGTCTCTCCGATATGTCAACGGTGTGTTCGTACGCGGGGCGACCAGGGGAGACGGCAGGGTCGGCGAAGACGTAACGGAAAACCTCCGGACGATCCGATCCATTCCCAGGACCCTGCCCTCTGCTCCGCCGCTGCTCATTGTACGGGGAGAAGTGTTCATGCCAAAAAAGGTTTTTGAGGCCCTGAACACAAAACGGGAACAGGAAGGCGAAAAGCTCCTGGCCAATCCAAGGAACGCGGCGGCAGGAGCCATGCGGCAGTTGGATCCCGCCATTACGGCTTCCCGGCAGCTGGATATCCTGATTTTCAACGTTCAGCTGGCGGAAGGGATGGAGTTTCAAACCCACAGCGAATCCCTGGATTGGCTCCGCAGCCAGGGCTTCCCGGTGATCGATTATCGCCTGTGCTCCAGTATGGAAGCGTGCCGTGAACGCGTAGAAGAGATCGATGGCGAGCGGGACAATTATTCTTTTTGCATTGATGGAGCCGTGGTAAAGCTGGATTCACTGGCGGATCGGCAGAGATTGGGCAGCACCACGAAAGCTCCGCGCTGGGCCATAGCCTATAAATACCCGCCGGAGGTGCGGGAGAGCGTGGTTCGGGATATCCAGGTCCAGGTCGGCCGAACCGGCGTGCTTACCCCGAAGGCTGTGGTGGAGCCCGTACGTCTGGCCGGCACGACCGTGACCAATGCTACACTGCATAATCAGGATTTCATTTCGGAAAAAGATATCCGGATCGGCGACACGGTCTGCATCAGGAAGGCCGGGGAGATCATTCCGGAGGTGCTGCGGGTGGTTCCGGAAAAACGCCCTTCCTGGGCAGTACCGTACTTCCTGCCGGCTACCTGTCCGGTATGCGGTGCTCCGGTCCATCGGGATCCGGATGGGGCGGCTTTGCGCTGTACCGGGGCAGAATGCCCTGCACAGCTGCTGCGGAACCTGACCCATTTTGCCTCAAAGGACGCTATGGATATCGACGGCCTGGGGCCAAACCTGGTCAAGGCTCTTGTTGAGGAGGGACTGGTGCGCTCTTCGGCAGACCTCTATTCGCTGGATGCGGATCGGGTGGCGAAGTTGGAACGCATGGGAGCAAAATCAGCGGAGAATCTGATCCGCGCCATTGACGCTTCAAGGCAGCAGGGCATGGCCAGACTGATCTATGCGCTGGGGATCCGTCAGGTGGGCGTATCGGCTTCCCGTACGCTGGCGGCCCGCTATGGGAGCATGGATGCTCTGGAAAAAGCAGATGGGGAAGAGCTTCAGCAGATCGATGATATCGGCCCCGTGACCGCCGCTTATATCACGGAATGGTTTTCCCAGGAACAGTCTGTTCATCTGATCCGACGGCTGAGAGAAGCGGGCGTAGACATGGAAAGCCGGGAGACCGTGGTGGATCGCCGTTTCAACGGAATGACCTTCGTCCTGACCGGCACGCTTTCCACTATGGGTCGGGATGCCGCCAAGGCGGCCATCGAGCAAAGAGGGGGGAAGGCGGCGTCCTCGGTATCCAAAAAGACGACTGTGGTGGTCGCCGGGGAGAATGCGGGGTCAAAACTGGACAAAGCGCAGGAGCTTGGGATCCGTATAATTGACGAGCATGAATTTCTCTCCATGATCCAGTAAAAAAGCCTTGACCCGGGACCGGAAGTATGGTACACTCTGCTTTGCTGGGATGGCGCCATAGCCAAGCGGTAAGGCAGAGGTCTGCAAAACCTTCATCCCCGGTCCGATTCCGGGTGGCGCCTCCATAGGACCTCATCGCATTGCGATGAGGTCCTACTTTTATCCAAAGGAATACTGTTTCCTCCTTCGCTCATAAAATTCTTTGAGAGAAAGGAGGAGTCGCAAATGATTCTGATTACGGGAAAAAGAGCTGGGAAAAAGGTCAGACGTGCGATCGCGGCGTTCCTTGCATTGGGGGCTGCAGCCGCCATTTTTGCTCTTGTATACAGTCCTGCTTTCGTCGGGGCATCGGCCACGCAGCGGCAGCTTCCGGTTTATTCCGTGGGGCGGGACGGAAAGTTCTGCTCTCTTACTTTTGACGCCGCGTGGGGAAACGAGGATACCCCGGAGCTCATCCGGATACTGGACAGCTATGGGATCAAAGCAACGTTTTTTGTCGTGGGAGATTGGGTGCGGAAGTATCCGGAAAGCGTCAAAGCCCTGGCGTATGCTGGACATGAGGTGATGAACCATTCCAACCATCACGATCACTTTAATCCGCTTACGACCGAGCAGATCAAAGAGGACGTTTCTGCGTGCGCGGAAGAGATCGCGGCTATCACGGGAAAAATGCCTAACTTGTTCCGCTGCCCGTACGGAGAGTACGACGACCATGTGATCGCGGCGGTGGAAAGTCTGGGGATCACCTGCGTACAATGGGACGTGGACAGTCTGGACTGGAAGGATTACGATGCAGAAACGATCCGTAAACGGGTCTGTTCCCGGATAAGTCCCGGGAGCATTGTCCTGTTTCACAATGCGGCTAAGCATACCCCGGAAGCTTTGCCCGGCATCATTGAAGAGCTCATTCGGGAGGGATATACCATCGTTCCTGCCGGACAGCTTCTTCTGACGGGAGACACACAGATCGACCATACGGGGAGGCAGCTTCCCGCCTGAAAAAGGGCAATCCGGCTTGAGAGGATATAGAGATGAACGACCTTACAGAAGGAAGACCCTGGCCGCTGCTGCGGCGTTTTGCCCTTCCTCTGCTGCTGAGTACCGCCCTGCAGCAGCTCTATTATATTGCGGACAGTGTGATCCTTGGCCAGCATACCGGAGCTGCCGGACTGGCCGCCATCGGAGCGGCCTATCCCATCACCCTGTTTTTCCTGGCTGTGGCAACAGGATCGGCCATGGGGATCAGCGTGGTTGCTTCGCAGCTCTTCGGGGCCAAGCGCATGGGGGAATTGAAAACCTCCGTTTACACGGCGCTCATCTCCATGCTCGGGCTTGGGATCCTGCTCACCGCTTTGGGAGCCGGGCTGAGCGGGCCTCTCCTTCAATGGCTGAACGCACGGGGAGAAGTGTATACCGGCGGCAGAGCATATCTGGCAATATACTCCGCGGGGCTGGTACCCATGCTGGTTTACAATGCAGCCAACGCGGTGTTTACCGGGCTGGGGGATTCCCGGCGACCGCTGCTTTTCCTTCTGTTTTCCTCCGTTCTGAATGTCCTCCTTGATCTCCTCACCGTGGCAGTCCTTCGATGGGGGATCATCGGCGCAGCCTGGGCAACGACATTTTCCCAACTGATGGCGGCGATGCTGGCCGTTTTCGTTCTGATCAAGAGAACAAGGAGCCTTCACACGGAAGAACCGGTGAAAGTATTTGACAATTCGATTTTTGCGAACATGTGCCGCATTGCGGTCCCCAGTATCTTTCAGCAGGCTTGCGTAGCCCTGGCGCACACCATTGTCCAAAGCCTGGTGAATACCTATTCGGTTTCCGTGGTGGCGGGATATGAGGCGGCCTCCAAGATCCACAATTTTGCCTATATGAGTTTCAATACCATGGGTACTGCACTGAGTTCCTTCGCCGCGCAGAACTATGGAGCCGGTAGGGGAGATCGGGTCAAGGCCGGTTTCCGCACCGGTACGCTGATGTGCTTCTGCCTTACCGTCGCAGTGGTCCTGATCTTCCAGCTTCTGCCCCGTCAATTGATGGGCCTGTTCGTCGATCCGGCTTCGGAGGCGCAGGTGGTGGAGACGGGCGTGCGTTTCATGCGGATCATTTCCCCGGATTATCTCATTATCTGCTTCATCATCACTTTTGGCGGGTTGTTCCGGGGTGTTGGCAAAATCATGGATTTCTTCCTGGTCACCGTCTGGGACTTCACGGTTCGGGTGGTCATGTGCTTTGTCCTCACAAAAGCGCTGGACAGCTATACCGGTTTGTTCTGGGCCTGGTACTTCGGCTCCGTTGCCGACGTGATCCCTTGCTATATCCTGTATAAGCGGATGGATTTTTCGGGGGGAAGACTTCCGGCAAAACCATAAAGTGTCCTGAAAAACAGAAGCACCTGCCGAGTCACTTTTGGACTTGGCAGGTGTATTATTCTTTGATTGCAAAACGCTCAATACTCCTTTTGCGCGGTAAAAGGAGGGAGCGGAGCGCCGTTCAGCGCAGCGTATACCAGTTTATCTCCCTCATAACGGAGCTTCATGGAGAAAAACGGAGAATCCCCGGCGATCAGACGGAAGAAAAGCTTATCTCCCTCCCAGATCGGCAAATTGAGTACGGAAGTTTTGTCCACCCATTCCAATACCCCTTCGTCGCAGTCGATCAAATCTCCGGTATACTGATCTGCGGTGAACAGGTGCATATACTCCGTTTCCCACTTATCGCTGACGAACGTAATAATGGCCCGATAATGCCAACGGGTCAGGGTGAGACCTGTTTCTTCCTTCACCTCCCGGAGAAGGCATTCTTCCGGACTCTCATCCTGCTCAAAGCCGCCGCCGACGCCGATCCACTTGTCCTGATTCAGATCGTTGACCTTTTTGATCCGATGGAGCATCAGATAAGCTCCATCGCGTTCGATATAACATAGCGTTGTGTTTCTCATGATCGAATTATAACAGAATGCGGCTTTCCGTCAAGCAAAATCAGGAAGACGCCGGAAGAAAACGCTGCGTTGACAGTACGCACATTGCAATTCCGCCAGAAGCGTGTTATAACATGATTGTAAGAATCTTGCGTAACACCGATGAACGGCGTCTAGCCGCTTGCCGGAAAGCGGGAGGGAACAGAATGGATAACAGACCACAAGGGCGCGATACGCATGTTACCGGCGCCGGAAAAGAGATCAAAAAACGGGGCAGCGGGCTGAACACCGGCCCTGTTGGAAGCACCCCATCTCACAGCAGCAGCGGGAGTCGCCCCGAATCGTCAAGCGGAAACCGTCCTGCAGCGCCGGGAGGCAGCAGACCGGTCGGACGGAACGCGCAGACGGGGTATGGGTCTGCCGGAGGTCAGCGAGCTTCCGGCGGGAGAAGCCCGCTCCTGACCATCATCATTGCGGCGGTCGTGCTTTTGGGCGGCGGCGGTTTTGGCCTGAACAGCCTGCTGGGCGGCGGAGGAGATTCTCAACCCGCCTCCGGTTACACCGAATATTACGATCAGAGCAGCCAAAGCTACAATCAAGGCAGCCAGGGCTATAACCAGGGCGGCCAAAGCTCCGGACAAAGCGGGATCGACATCAGCAGCATCCTCAGCGGCCTTGGAGGACAGTCTTCCTCTGCCGGGTTCCTGGGCAGCAGCGTGGGGAACGTCTCCAACGGCTGGACCGGAAGCGGCGGCAGCAACGCTTCCAAATTGAATACTTCGGTTGACCCTGCTGCCAGAGCAAAGTACACGAATATCCTGGGCGGCGGAAAAGATACGGTTACCATCATGGTGTACATGTGCGGGTCCGACCTGGAATCAAAGAGCGGAATGGGTACCGCTGACCTGATGGAAATGACAAAAGCGACCCTGAGCGATCATGTGAACCTGATCGTCTATACCGGCGGCGCTACCAGGTGGAAAAACGATGTGGTCAGCAGCAGTGTAAACCAGATCTATAAGATCGAGAGCGGCGGCAAGCTGCGCAGACTGGTGCAGGACGCCGGTTCTCCCGCCATGACCGATCCGGCCACGCTGACCAGCTTTATCAAATACTGCAGCGAGAATTTCCCGGCGAACCGGAATGAACTCATCCTTTGGGACCACGGCGGCGGTTCCATCAGCGGGTACGGTTACGATGAAAAGAGCCGGGGGTCCGCCTCCATGGGGCTCAGCGGCATCAGCAAGGCGCTGAAGAATGCGGGGATCACCTTTGATTTCATCGGCTTTGACGCCTGCCTCATGGGCACCCTGGAGAATGCCCTGACCCTGACACCGTATGCAGACTACCTCATCGCCTCTGAGGAGACCGAACCGGGTATCGGCTGGTATTATACCAACTGGCTCACCGAACTCTCCAATAATACGTCCCTGTCAACTCTGGAAGTGGGCAAGCGCATCATAGACGATTTTGTCGAGGCCTGTAACCAGAAATGCGCCGGGCAGAAGACCACCCTTTCCATTGTCGACCTTGCAGAGCTGGAAAAGACGGTACCGGCAAAATTCTCGGCCTTTGCTTCCGGCATTTCCAGTCTGCTGGAGAACAAAGAATACAAGGTGGTCTCCGATGCCCGTGCCGGAGCGAGAGAGTTTGCCGCTTCCAGTCAGGTGGACCAGGTCGATCTGGTGCATCTGGCATACAAACTGGATACTGCGGAGAGCAAGGCTCTGGCCCAGACGCTTCTGAATGCGGTGAAATACAACCGTACCTCTTCCAGTATAACCAATGCCTATGGCATCTCCATATATTTCCCGTATCAGAAGATGAACCGGGTTCAGAGCGCGGCGAACGCCTATAACGCGATCGGTCTGGACAGCAATTACACGCGATGCATCCAGCAGTTCGCCAGCGTGGAGGCCAGCGCCCAGGCTGCCTCCGGCGGTACGGTGAATCCCTTCGGCGCATTGACCGGCAGCGGCAGCAGCGGGATCAGCTCAGATTTCCTGAGCAGCATGCTGGGCAGCTTCCTGGGAGGCAGCTCCTCCGGCGGCATTTCCGGACTGGGCGGAGCAAATTCCGGTTTCCTGGGGAAGGGGCTTCCGGCTGAGGATATCAGCGCCTATCTGAACGAATACCGCTTTGACCCGTCGGCGCTGGTGTGGCAGTCCGTCAATGGAGAGACTGTCATGGCCCTCAGCGAAGAACAGTGGTCTCTCGTCCATGATCTCACCCTGAACGTGTTCTATGACGACGGCGAAGGCTATATCGACATGGGCCTGGACAACGTCTTCCAGTTTACCGAATCCGGTGCGCTGGTTGGGAAATATGACGGCACATGGCTCGCCATCAACAGTCAACCCGTTCCTTATTACTATATCGACGCGGTGGTTGACGGGGACAGCGTTACCATTACGGGCCGTGTTCCGGTCCTCCTGAACGATGCCCGGGCCGATCTGATCATCGTGTTCAATAATGAACACCCCTACGGGTACATCGCCGGCGCCAGGAGCGATTACCGCGATGGAGAGACGGAGACCGTTTCCAAGAGCATCGATGAGCTGGAGATCAGGGACAAGATCGACTTCATCTGCGATTACTATACCTATGACGGTACTTACGAAAACAGCTATCTCATTGGTGACACCCTGGTTTACGACGGGAACGAGGAGATCAGCAACGTGTATATCGATGCCTCTTCTGCTATTGCCACCTATTTGTTCACGGACATCTACAATCAAACCTATTGGACGCCTCCGATCCCATAAGCATCGGCTGAGGCGCGATTAAGCGGCCAAAGTATCCAATATCATGAAAGCACCGGTGGGTCTCATAAGAGACTTGCCGGTGCTTGTGCTTTTCAGTTAAATAAAACTGGGCGCGAATGTGCGGCGCCAATTCCAATTCAGTTGTTCTTTCCGCCGACCAGCGAGCCCAGCATCCCCGCGAAGACAGATACGGGCATGGTCTGAAGGATCACCCGTCCGGGGCCGGTGACGACGGTATTGAACAGGCTTTCTCCGCCGAACAGAACGTTTTTCACGCCTTTGACCGTCTGCACGTCCATCTGACAAGTAGAGTCCATCATGGCCAGATAACCGGTATCCACGATGATCTGCTGCCCCGGCTTCAGCTCATATTCCATGGCGTGGCCGTCGATCTCGATGAAAGCGATGCCGCTGCCTGACAGCTTTTGCATAATAAAGCCTTCGCCGCCGAACAGACCGGTTCCCAGTTTCTTCTGGAAAAAGACGGACAGCTCCACACCGGGGTCACACGCAAGGAACGCCGATTTCTGCACGACGATGGGTTTATCCGGACGGACTTCGACAGCCCGGATCGAGCCGGGGAAATGGGATGCGAAGGCGATCATGCCCTGGCCGCCTTCAGCCGTGTACCGATTCTGGAAAAGAGACTCGCCGGAGAACATCCGCCCGAACATTTTGCCTACGCCGCCGCCGACTGTTTCCATCTGCATATTCGGGCTCATCCAGCTCATTGCGCCGGATTCGCAGACCACGGATTCGCCTGGCGCAAGCGTGCAGATAACGACAGGTAAAGGTTCGCCTTTGATTTGATATTCCATTTTCATACCGCCTTTCGATCGAACTGCGCCGGACGCGTATCAGCCCGGCATTATTCATCTATACCTACTTTCCTGCAGACGTCTCCCAACGGACAAGTCCCGCATTTGGGCTTCCTGGCCATACAATATTTCCGCCCGTGCAGAACCATGCGATGGCAAAAGTCGCTGGATTTCTCCGGGGGGAGAACGGCCGCCAGGTCGCGTTCTACCTTGACCGGTTCCTTCGATTTGGTAAGTCCCAGTCGGCCTGCTATACGGATGCAATGGGTGTCCGTTACCACAGCCGGTTGATGGTAGATATCGCCCAAAACGAGATTCGCCGTTTTCCGCCCGACGCCGGGGATCTTCAGAAGCTCTTCCATGCTGTCCGGCACACGACCGCCGTAATCCCGCAGCAGTACCTGCGCTGCTGCAATCAGATCTCTGGCCTTTGTGTGGAAGAAACCGCAGCTTCGAATCAGATCTTCGACAAGTTCCGGCTTCGCATTGGCGAAGGACTCAAGATCCGGCAGGCGGGAAAAAAGCTCCGGCGTTACCAGATTGACCCGCGCATCTGTACACTGCGCAGAAAGACGGACCGCAAAAAGCAGCTGCCAATCCACTTCGTACTGCAAGCTGCAGAGCGCGTCGGGGTATTCCCGCTCCAATCGTTCAATGATCGTTTCCAAATATGTCATTCATTCGTTCTCCACTTCCATAAAGTACCCGTTCATTCAATTATACCATCTTATCCGATGGTTTTCTACCGCAGAATATGTTATTATTGGGGCATAAGAACAGGTATGGGAGGGGAGCGGCATGCAGAAGCCTCTGGCAGATGAGATTCGTCCGCACAGCCTGGAGGACGTAGTAGGGCAGAAACATATCCTCGGAAAAGACGGTATGCTGCGCAGGATCATTGAAAGCGGTCAGGCACCGAACATGATCTTTTACGGCCCTTCCGGAACGGGAAAGACGACCGTCGCCGGGATCATCGCGGATGCGACAAAGCGTACCCTGCGAAAGCTGAACGCCACACAGGCCGGGACAGCGGATATCCGGGAGATCATCAGCAGTCTGGATACCATGCTGGCGCCAAACGGGATCCTGCTTTATCTGGATGAGATCCAGTACTTCAACAAAAAACAGCAGCAGTCTTTGCTGGAATACATAGAAAACGGAAAGATCAGCCTGATAGCTTCCACGACAGAGAACCCGTATTTTTATGTATACAGCGCCGTTCTCAGCCGCAGTACCATATTTGAGTTCAAGCAGGTTTCTCCCGCGGATATGCTGCCTGCCGTCAAACGTGCAGTTCTGGCGATGGAGAAGCGGACGGGGCTCAAAGGCGATTTTTCCCCGGAGGCGCTGGACCGGATCTGCCAGGGCTGCGGAGGGGACGTACGAAAGGCGGTCAGCAGCGTAGAACTCTTGTTTTATGGAGCGAGGAATGACGGGGCACGGGTGACGGTGGGCGTGGAAGACGTCTCGCTTGTTGTGCAGAAAAGCTCCATGAAATACGATCGGGAAGGGGATCAGCATTTCGACGCCGTTTCAGCGCTGATGAAATCCCTCCGGGGAAGCGACCCGGACGCCGCGCTCCACTATCTTGCCAGACTTCTGGAGGCCGGCGATCTCGCAGGTGCGTGTCGGCGTATCCTCTGCTCAGCCAGCGAGGATATCGGCATGGCCTATCCTCAGGCTGCGGCGATCGTCAAAGCCTGCGTCGATTCCGCCCTTCAGCTTGGCATGCCGGAAGCCAGGCTGCCGCTGGCGCAGGCCGTGATCCTGCTGGCAACCGCGCCGAAATCCAATTCCGTCGTTTCGGCGATCGATGCCGCAATGCGGGACGTACAGGCGGGAAAAGGGGGAGAAGTCCCCAGAGAATTACAGAATGTCCATGCGGACGGCGCCGGATTTGAACGGGAACAGGGGTATCTGTATCCCCATGACTTTTCCGGGCACTGGGTGAAACAGCAGTATCTGCCCGATACGCTGAAGGACGTCAGGTATTATCGCTACGGAGACAATAAGACGGAGCAGGCAGCCGAAGCATACTGGAAACGGATCAAGGGAGAAGAGAACTAAGGGACGGAGGACCATATGGCAAAGCTGACGGACAGCGTACGCTACTGCAAAGGGATCGGCGCGCAGCGCGCGGAGATCCTGCACAAGCTGGGTGTCGATACCTTGGAGGATCTTCTGCGCTGGTTTCCACGGGATTATCAGGATCGAAGCAAGATCCGGGATCTGTCATCGATGGAAGATGGAGAGACCGCTTGCGTCCTGGCCCGTGTAGTCACTCTTCCTGTACTGAATCGCGTGCGCGCAGGGATGTCGCTGGTGAAATTCCGCATCGCGGATGACAGCGGAAGCGCGGAAGTGGTCTATTTCAACCAGCCATATATCAAGAAACAGATCCTTTCCGGACAGGAACGTTACTTTTTCGGGAAGTTTCGCAGAGACGGCGGTCACATCCAGATGCAGAACCCCATCACGGAGCGGAAAGAACAGGCGGGACTTGCCACCGGAAGGATCGTACCGGTATATCCGCTTACCGCAGGTATCACTCAAAAGGCTTTGCAGACTGCGGTCGGCGCAGCGTTGGACGGACTGGAAGAACCGCTGCCCGACTTGCTCCCGCCGGGATTGGGCGATCGATATGGTATGGAGCCTGTTCGGGAAGCCTATCGTCATATCCATTTTCCGGAAACCATGGAACAGGCCGCCAAAGCAAGGGAACGCCTGGTGTTCGAAGAACTCTTTGTCCTGGCCTGCGCCCTGGGCAGTCTGAAAGGTCAACGCAGGGTCAGACCCGGGATCCGGATCCCCATGCCGGAGCTGGAAGAGTTCACCCGGACGCTTCCATATCGCCTGACCGATGCGCAGCTGCACGCGGCAAAGGATGCGCTCCGGGATATGAGCTCTGGCAAGGGAATGAACCGACTGGTCCAGGGGGATGTGGGATCCGGCAAAACGGTCGTGGCGGCAATCTGCGTTTGGGCAGCCTTTCGCAGCGGCCTTCAATCCGCTTTCATGGCGCCGACGGAACTGCTTGCCAGACAACATAAGGCGACGATGGAAAACCTGCTTGGACCGCTGGGGATCCATACCGTCCTGCTCACAGGAAGTCTCGGCGCCGCAGCGAGACGCCAGGCGCTGGCGGAGATCCGGAGCGGAGCGGCTGACCTGGTCGTCGGGACCCATGCGCTGCTTTCAGAAGGTGTAGAGTATTCGAAACTGGGACTGGTCATCACCGATGAACAGCATCGCTTCGGCGTATCCCAGAGAGCGGCTTTGGCGGAAAAGGCAGATTCTCCGCATATCCTTGTCATGTCGGCGACTCCGATCCCCCGGACGCTGGCTCTGATGATTTACGGCGACCTGGATGTATCCGTGATCGACGAGCTTCCGCCAGGGAGACAGAAGGTGGAGACCTATGCCGTGAAGGAAAACATGCGGCCGCGCATTCGGAAGTTTGCGGAAAAGCTGGTAGGGGAAGGGCGGCAGGTTTACGTGGTTTGCCCGATGATCGGCGACGATGAGCAATGTTCAGCGGATCTGCAAAGCGCAAAAGAGCTTTATGAGGAACTGCGGGATAAAGCGTTTCCAAATTTGCGGCTGGAATTGCTCCATGGCAGGATGAAGGGCGCTGAAAAGGAACGGGTCATGGGCGCCTTCGCATCCGGCGAAGTGGATATTCTGGTCTCGACTACCGTTGTTGAAGTAGGCGTTGACGTGCCTAATGCCGCGCTGATGGTGGTGGAGAACGCAGAGCGATTTGGACTCAGTCAGCTGCATCAGCTGAGGGGCAGAGTGGGCCGCGGCAAGCACAAAAGCTACTGTATTCTGATCCAGGGTTCCGACGGCGGCGACGCAGACGCCAGACTGGGCGTAATGACCAAGAGTAACGACGGGTTCCGGATCGCTGAGGAAGATCTGAAGCTGCGCGGCCCGGGGGATTTCTTCGGCGAACGTCAGCATGGCCTTCCGGAGCTTCATATCGCCGATCTTGCCAGCTCCCTTGATATTCTGAAACTGGCGCAGGAGGAAGCCTCGGGATTACTGTCCCGGGATCCCGAACTGAAAAGCTGTCCTGCGCTTCGGAACAGGGTAAAAAGAATGCTGGAGAGCCAGTTGGGCGCATAGGAGCAGGGATGATGCGTGATCTGATCATCGCCGTGATCGCTTTGTGCGGCGGAGGATTTTCCGCCTGGCTGAGCGACCGTTATATATCCACAACAGAGCGGAATATTGCCCTATTTGCCCCGATCGCCTGCGCAGGATGCGGACGTAGCAGGGAATTCTGGGACAGAGTCCCTTTGCTGAGCTGGATCCTGAACGGCGGAAAGTGCCGGTTCTGTGGAGCGGTGATCACGCTGAGGGAACCGCTCATAAGCTTTTTCACCATTGGCATCTGGCTCGCTGCTCTCCGTTTGTGGATGCCCTGCGGAAAAGCTTATGCGCTTATCAACGCGGTGCACGCTTCGACGCTGCTCTGCGCTGCGGGTATTTGCTGGATCGGCGCTTCGGAGCGGCCGGTGCTGCTCCCGCTCCTGCTCTGCACCGGCATATCCGGTGTTCTGCTGCCGGACAGCGTGAGTATAAACCATCATTTGTACGGCGCGGCAGGCTTGCTTCTTTTCGGCCTCATGCTGAGATACCTGCCTCAAAGGATCCGGGGGCCAGAAAAGATCCGCTGGGATACGATCCTGTATTTGGGGTTTACCGGTCTTCTCCTGGGATGGCAGAGCTGCTTTGTCATTCTGCCCGCAGCCGTGATCATGGGGGCCCTGTTTATGCTGATGCGGCAGAAAACGGAGATCAGCGTCAATGCAGGCAAGAACAAGGGTACTGTTTTCTCGGATCCGGCGCCCGGCAGCATGACCGTTTCCCTTTGCCTGACCTGTGCCGCAGCAGTGACGCTCCTGGCGGGAAGACCGCTGATGAATTGGTATCTGAGCATTTTCGCGGGAATCAAGTGAGAGGACGAGTATGGATTATCCGGTTCGGAACAGAAGAATCGCAGTCATTGGCGGAGGCGCTTCGGGAATGATGGCGGCGATAGCCGCTGCGGAACAGGGCGCACACGTGACGCTGTTCGAGCGGCAGGCCAGAGTCGGCCGAAAGCTGGCGGCAACGGGCAACGGCCGGTGCAATCTGAGCAATTCCCATGCGGATCCCTCCCATTACCACGGAGAAGAAGCCGGGTTTTGCCGCGCCGTTCTGGAGCAGGAGGGCGTAACACAGAGTTTGACCCGTTTTCTGGATATGGGGCTTCTCACGACGGAGGAAGAGGATGGGCGAGTTTATCCCATGTCCGATTACGCAGGCAGCGTGGTGGACGTCCTGCGTTTTTCGCTGGATGCACTTGGAGTAACTGTGAATTGCGGATCCCCGGTAAAAAGCTTGAAAAAGACGCCGGAAGGGTTTTGCCTTCAGACGGAGGAACAGCAGTTTTTTGCAGAACGGATGATCGTTGCCTGCGGAGGCAAAGCGGGCGGAAAGCTCGGCGGCGGCGCAGACGGATACCGATTGCTGGAAAGCCTGGGCCACAGCTGTACCGATCTTTATCCGGCTTTGGTTCAGCTGCGTACCGAGGGAAACGTGACCAGAGGGCTGAAGGGCGTTCGTGCCCAGGCCCGTGTTTTCGTGTGGCGCGGGAAACGTTTGATCGCCGAAACGCAGGGAGAAGTGCAGTTTACGGAGTATGGTCTCAGCGGACCCGCGATTTTTGCCGTTTCCCGGGATGCGGCACGAAAGCCCGGAACGACCATCTCCCTGGACCTGTTTCCCGGAACAGAAATCGGCGAGTTGTTTGATTTGCTGAAGCGACGGGCGGAAAAGAGGCCGGGGCTGACCCTGGATGATCTGTTCACCGGCACGGTACAGAACCGATTGGGACGCGTGCTGGTAGGCTCTGCCGGTCTGAGCGGCGCAATGCCCCTTTCTGAATCGGCAGGCGTTTTGCAGGCGCTGGCTGAAAGAGCCAAAGACTTTTCGTTCCGTATAGTCGGCGACTTGGGCTTTGATCAGGCCCAGGTCACTTCCGGCGGCATACGTACCCGGGAGTTTGATCCGGAGACTTTGGAAAGCAAGCTTTGCACCGGCCTGTATGCCTGCGGAGAAGTATTGGACGTGGATGGCGATTGCGGCGGTTATAATCTGCAGTGGGCATGGTCCAGCGGATGGGTCGCCGGGAAAAACGCCGCAGGAGGCGGGAAAAAATGCTGAGACTGCGCAATCTGTCTCTGCCGCCTGATCGGGATGACAAGAAAGCGCTGTACCGCCTGTGCGCCGGGGAATTGGGCGTTTCCGGTTCTCGTATTCGGGCGGTGCATATTCGCAGGAGGAGCATAGACGCCAGAAAAAAGGATCGGATTCACCTGATCTACACAGTGGACGTCGAGCTTCTTCAGGAAGAAGAATACATTCTGGAGAATAAGAACGCGCCCCTTTCCCCAATGGATAGGGAATACCATCTTCCCGCGCCGACCAGGCTGCCGGATGAACGGCCGGTTATCGCAGGCTTTGGTCCGGCGGGGATGTTTGCGGCGCTGGCTTTGGCTGAAGCCGGTCTGCGGCCCATCGTGCTTGAGCGGGGACTGGATGTGGACGCCCGCTCGAAAAAAGTG
>JAEEGJ010006773.1_pt1 | contig 33904 bp, 26 predicted proteins | sample 8958761 | NCBI WGS metagenome assembly JAEEGJ01 (sample SAMN16246546, study PRJNA631951) | gut metagenome | biome: gut microbiome; feature: rumen; material: RS-attached | host: Bos | place: Iran: Karaj | collected 2018-10
TGTTTATTGGCTTCAGCTTCTAATTTGACAGCTTCAGCAGCCTTTTCTCTAGCAATTCTTTGAGCTTCGGCTTCCACTTTGACCTTTTCGGCTTTTCTTTGAGCTTCGAGAAGTTCTGCTTCAGCAGCTTTTTGTCTCTTATAGAGTTCTGCTTCGGCAAGTCTTTCAGCGGCGTATTTTTCCGCTTCAGCTTTCTTGTTGATTTCCGCGGTTAATTTCTTTTCAGTTAATTCGACTTCTTTATTACCAAGTTCGACTTCTCTTTCTCTCTTGGAAATTTCAGCGTTAACTGTCGCGGTATTGATTTCTTCTTGTCTCTTTTGTTCTTGAATCTTATAAGCGGCATCCGCATTCGCTCTTGCGGTATCTGTTTTGATCTTTAATTCCGCTTCTTTTAAAGAGTATTCTGTATTCTTTTGGACGATAACGGTTTTGGAATTGACTTCTGCTTCATTGGCTTCTTGAGCCGCTTTAGCTCTGGCGATGCTAACATCTCTATCGGCATTTGCTTTAGCAATAGCTGCTTCTTTGCTGATTTGGGAGATGTTGTCGATACCTAAGTTTTCAATCACATGGTTGCCATCTGAGAAGTTTTGAATGTTGAAGTTCACTAATTCCAAACCTAATTTGCTCATGTCTGGAATAACATTTTCTTTAACAGCTTCCGCAACACCTTTTCTATCTTGGACTAATTGACGAATGCCAACTGTACCAATGATTTCACGCATATTGCCTTCAAGAACTTGTTTGACTTGTTCAATTAAGTCATCTTGGTTCATGCCTAATGTTGCTTCGAACGCTCTTTCGAGTAATTCTGGATCGCTGGAGATCTTTAAGTTTGCGACACCATCAACATTGATGTTAATGAATTCATTTGTTGGAATTGATTCACGTGTTTTGATGTCAACTTGGAAGACCTTGAGTGATAATCTGTCTTTTCTTTGTAAGAAAGGAATTTTCCAGCCAGCCTTTCCTCTTAAAATTTTTCTTTTGCCTAAACCAGAGATCATGATTGCTTCATCTGGTCCTGCTTTGGTGTAAGAGCAGAGAATGAAAATTACGATAAGAATCACTAACGCTACACCTAGTAAAATAAATAACCATTCCATTTTTGTTTCCTCCTTATATTCCGGTATGGATCGTGAGCATGTTTTCTTTTACATCCCACGTTGTACCGTATTTGATCGGCTTTTCATCAAGTACGATACCTAGTGCTTTGGCTACCTTCCTCATTAAGTCCGTGGAAGATATCCTTGCATAAGTCTTTTTGATGGAGATCTGATAAATTGCATAGCCGTTTATATCTCCATCGCGCATTTGCTCTTTACTTAACGGCTGAATAACAACATTTTTGTTTTCATCGAGCCCCACTTGTATTCGATACGCACTCTCAAGTGGCACTGAAGCGATGGTATTTAATGTGATATTTGTGCTGTAGAAAGAGGCAGCGCCATTTTTTGCATTTGAACTAAACCATTCTATTGCCATTTATTTACCTCCTGACACTAATATAATACGAACAAATAATTTAATATTCAAGAAAATTCATAAAAATACATAAGAATTTCAACAATTCAAAAAATCGACAATATTACTAAACATATTTAATTAATAACAAGGATATAAAAAGACCGCAAAGTTGACATATTCCTATGGACAAAGTTGTCTATAATCGTATTTTTGTGTATTGGTAAAAAGTATAAGAAAAAGATCACGCCGTGAAGCGTGACCTTTGTTTTGCTTGTCTAATTGATATAACTATGCGTTGTTATAAACAACGTAGATATCAGCGTATAGTTTGCTATTGTAGACGTTAGCAATGACTTGGACAGTGAAAGCATCATCAGATGTGTGATACTCTCTCAATAAAGCGGTTGAGCCTTGGTATGTGATTTGATAGTTATTACCATCACTCACGAAATATCTTGGTAGTTTACCATCGACTGTATCAATAACGGCACCAAGATAGCTTGCGCTACCAGAGCCGAATCCAATGTAAGCAGAATATCCATCAATAACGTCATCTTCATCTTCATCAATAGATTGAATAACGTTATATCCAACTAAATCATCCCATGCATAAGTTGGGCTATAGAATGGTTCTAAGACGCCCCACATGATTGATTGTAAGGTGGAATTTTCTGGTGTTGGTAATGGTTTAATATTCTTAATATCAACAATAACCGCTATATCATAATAGCTCCATGGGCATATATCTAATTCACCGTTTGGTGATTTATAATGCATATCACCATAAGAGTCAGCACCATTTTCTGTCCAGTTAGCAGCTAATAATTCTGCACCATATTGTGTAATAACATCTGCTGCTTCGAGGTCTTCTTCGAAGATAACAAATAATTGGCCACCTTCGTATTGATAGTCTTCAACGCCTGAGCTTAATCCAGGAACCTTATCGACAAGTGTATCATCTTCGAGAAGTAAGTCTGCATAGATATACTCTGAAATATCAGCAACTTGATAGGCAAGTGTTTCAGATAATGGACCAAATGTAATTTTGGCTTCGCCATTACCTACAGCTGATAGATCAAAATCAGTTACTACGTAAGCTTCATCATCAAGGACTTCTTCACTTCCATCAGCAAATTCAACAGTTACTTCAACGCCTAATGGAGCGGATGTGTTAGCAAAGTATGGATATGGATTGTCATCGTTATCTAATCTAATATCTTCCACTTCCATAGAAACGGCGCGGTTTGGAACTTTGAATTCATATTCGGAATCATCGGTTAGGAAGATTGTATAGATATCACAATATCCGTCATTACCTGTTTTCTTGATTTCTTTGATGCCAACACCTTGTTCGCCCTTTTCGCCTTGAACGCCTTGCTCACCTTGTGGGCCTTGTTCGCCTTGAACGCCTTGTTCGCCTTGAGGACCTTGTGGACCTTGTTCGCCTTGTGGGCCTTGGGCACCGGTGTCACCTTTATCACCTTTGTCGCCCTTATCGCCTTTGTCGCCTTTTTCGCCCTTTTCACCTTGAGCGCCTTTGATGTTACCGGCTGGGCTCCATTTACCACCGACTTTGAGGAATACATCCCATGTTTCGATGTTGATGAAGACGTCACCATTCTTGCCATCTGCATCAGTTGGGTTTCTTCTGTCCGCTAAGAGAGACGCACCGTCGGCGCCTTTAACAGAATTTAACCATTCGTCATAAGACATTGTGCCGCCGGCAGCTGCATACAATTGATATAATTGTTGCTTTTCATAAGTACCGGCTCTGCTGTTGATCGCGGCATTTGGGCCTTGAATGTTACAACCTGCGAGTAACATACCAGAAAGGCTTAACGCTGTAATCATTAAAGATAAACTTCTTTTTTTCATTGAATTGTTTTCCTTTCAAAACATATGTACTAGGGGTCATTAAAACTACACCAAATAAACATTATTAGATGAAGCATTACGACCGGGAGTTTATGGCTCCATTATACGACCATTTTTTGCATTTGCTATAATTTTTTTGAAACCGGAAAAAGTAGCAAGATAGGTTACATATTCAACCTTTTTATATGTTTTTTACTAATAATCGTTACTTTTTATATGTGAACGCGTGTGTCTAACATTATTAAAAAAATTAAAAAGAGCGCGACATGCGCACTCTCTTAATAGTGTGTCAGTCCAAATGCTTATTAACGTACATATTTTTATAGTAAATATTGCTTTAAACATAACAACAAAAAAGTGAGGCACACTATTTGAGTACCTCACTAGTTTTTTAAGGTTTGTGAATTATTTTAAATTATAGACATAGTCTAATGATTAGAAATCTTATGCCGCATCTCTGACTGGTGGTATTAAACCCACATCAGTTAAAACGGTTAAATTTCTAATATCTGGCATAATGAATTGGACATTCTTCATATTATCCAAATCATTAACAGCGCTTGTGGCAAATGTGATGGTATTTTCGCCTTTCATCAAGAAAGTATTTTTGAAGATGAGACTTTGGAAACCATCGCGTTCAACACCAAGAGAAAGATCTTCTGTTTTAAGTTCAAGTCTATTCACTTGAATTTTAATTTTATCAGTAAGGTTTTCAATCTCGTGATAGACACCACTACCATCAACCCAATTGTTTCTTAAGCATATTTCAATATCAGACATGCCATAATTTTCCGTATTGATAGTAAATGTAATAGCGCCACCCATTCTATCGAGACCAGTAATATATTCATTTAAAGCGGAATCATCACCTTCAATGGTTTTATATTCCTGTGCCTTGTTTTCGCTTAATGGTGCCACTTCTGCATCTCTAGCGTATAAAATCATCGCTTTTTTAAAAGATGAATCAGTTGCGGAAATATCATCGCCCTCACCATTATATGTTACATAATCATTATCGAAGAAAACTTTTTCAGGCAAAGATGGGAAAGAAGCTTTAATTTTTTCCACATTGATTTCATATTGTTTTAAATAAGCTTCATATTGTATTCTTGATGAAATCATGACGATACCAGCAGCCACAATACAGGCACCTGCAATACCAAAGATGACGATTTTTGGATAGTGTTTAGAAAGAAATGACATATTGATTATTCCTCCTTATTCACTTGTTTTTCTTTATGAGGCACAATTAGTTGCCTAATTATGACAAAGAAACCAATTGCAATAGCCCCATAAATCAAGATATCAACGGATATCAATGTTGGACGCCACCACTGCCATGATTGTTTTGGTTCAGTAGCAACAACCGCTTCGCTTGGATCGGCGGATTGGTTATATGTAACGTTTTTCCATGAGGCATGAATATAAGCGTAAATGTATTCTTTAATCGCTTGTCTCATACGACGTTGCACTCTACCAGAAGAAGAAGTTGATAATGTCACGACAGGATCGGAATCACCACCAAGATTGAGATTGCCACCAGCTCTTAAGTTGGCGGCGCTATCCATATTGTCTTCATTTTCTGTCATATCGGTAATGATGCAACCTTTAAAGCCCCATTCATATCTTAAAACACCAGTCATGAGAGCTTCGTTACCACCTGCCCAAATACAACCTAATCTATTGAAAGAAGTCATAATACCAGTTGAATCACCATATTTGACACCTTCTTCAAATGTTCTTAAATATATTTCACGTAAAGCTTGCTCATTCATCCATGTGTATAAGCCCATTCTATTGAAGTCTTGATCATTACAGATGAAGTGCTTCATAAATGTGGTTTTGCCATATGCTCCTAAACCTTTGATAATGTTGCAAACAACTTTACCAGAGAGATATGGATCTTCACTTTGATAGCCAGAATTACGACCACCATAAGGAGATCTATGGATATTACAAGCAGGAGAATATAAAGCATCTTTATTAGCAAGACCCATGTCGTTGCCTTCAGATTTACCAAACATATAGGCTAAAACTTGATTCCATGTTTGTGATAAAACGGTTGAGCCAGGATAACCAACACAGCTAGTGGAAATAATGCTGCCAAAGCCATTGTTGACTTGCGAGGCACCTTCACCATGATAGAAAGCGTAATTGCTATCTTGTCTTAAGCCAATAGAAGCAATACCTGGGCTAGAATACATCGTATCCATAGTGAGAATTGTTTTAGCTTTATTAAATGATACTTGATCTAAAACATCTTCCCATTTATCGCTTTCATAGCCTTCAGGTGACGCTAATTCTAGGCCAATTTCAGTTAATTGACCAGAATCGTCCATCACTTTATAATTTGTCGCATTGCTACCCCATGTTGGAATGCTTTGATCAACTGGTTCGCCAAAATAATCATAACTAGCATTATCCCAAGCATTAGCCATCGCGGTACAATAAACGCTCTTAGGAGCAACAATGCCATCCGCTCTATTTAAAAGATTAGAATCCCAGTCTTTACATTCCGGAACTTCAGTTAATAAAGGTGGGAAGTTATTACGATGGATTTGTTCCATATTTTGACCAGCATTACTACCATCGATTGGTTGTTCTTCATAAGCTGTATCACCAGTAAATCTATTTTCAACAGTGTTACCAGTCACTTCATCTACGTTAATTAATAAATCGCTAGCGACTTTATATTTAATGATGTTTTGGTCCATATCTTTTAAATGATGGGCATCAGTCATTAATTTCAATTGGTATTGACCTTTTTCCATTTCATAACCGAAGAAACCATTATGATTATCATCGTAGCAATCATAAGACTTGAAATCGCGACATTCGACTTCGATTTCTACATTTGCTTCTTGTAAAGGTTTTAATTCTGGAGTTTTAGCATAGCCCACTAATTTGACAGATGATTTTTCAATTTCACCTGGCGTATATGGAGCGGTTAAATAGACTTGAACGACGTCTTTACCAGCGACATCACCGATGTTTTTAACGTTGACAGTAATAGTTATTTTATCGGTATTTGTAATGTTGCTTCCTTCTGGGATACTAACATTGCTAAGTGACCATTTGAAATCGGTATATGACATGCCATATCCAAATGGATATTGAACGACATTATCATAACCGCCATAACTATTCCAAAAGCCTTCTGCATCAGCGGTTTCAAACCAGCGGTAACCAACATAAATGCCTTCGTTATATTCGACATAAGCTGATGTTTGCCAGAAAGAATCACCACGGTGACCTTTTGTGGTGCAATCAGCTGGAGCGCCTTCATAATAACGAGTGTGAAATGAATTAGCGCGATAATAAGTGATGTTGTATTCGTGCTTATAAGGATATGTATCAGTTAAATGACCAGATGGTGAGGCATCACCATAAAGAATTTCTGGTATGGATAAAGCGCCTTGAACACCAGTAGCACCAACACTGATACAAGCATCGATACCTTCAATCTCTTGTAAGAAGTCTAATTGCATAGCGTTTGTAGAGTTGATAACGACGATGACGTTTTCAAAATCTTGCGCTAATTGTCTTAATGTATATTCTTCTTCAGTTGAGATTTGTAAATATGTTCTTGTTTCATCTCGTGGCTGGCCTTCAACTTTATTTTGATAATGTGGACAGTCAGAGTTTTCACCAGCGTGACGAGAAATAACCATTAAAGCGGTATCAGAATATGATTTTGCTGATTCATAAATGGTTTGATATTCATCGTTATCTTCAAGACCTGGTTCTCTTACTTGATAGAATTCGTCGTAGTCTGAATTAACTGTATCAGTATCACCTTCTGCTTTGTGCCATTTCTTATAATAAGTCGGTAATTCGTTATTATATTCAAGGCCATAATGAGATAAAGCACCAAGGAAATCATAATAAGTAAGACCATTTAATTCTACTTTTTCAGAACCTGATGACATGTAATACCAGTCAATACATCCATGTCCAAACACATTGACTTTGTTTATTGATTTAGAAAGAGGTAATGTACCATTATTTTCTAACATTACAATACCTTCTCGCTCAATATCACGCGCTAACTCGTTACCCATATTACGCGCAGCTTCATTAGAAGCGACAGCACCACTCGGTGGCGCTAAATAGTGGGAAAGAACAGATGCGTATCTATTAAAAGCAAGATTATTACCAATCCCTAAACCAACACCTATTATCGCCATAGCGGCTAAAGCGGTAATAGAAAAAGTAACTTTAACTTTTTTGGCAGCAAAAAAATTGCCCATAAAGTATTATCTCCTTTCATTCTCTCTAGTATATTTATACAACCACAAAAATATGATGTCAACTTATAAAATAACAGCCTTAAAAATGTGCAAAAGTCGCGAAGGCATCTTTATTTATGCGGCTAAATAACTCGTTTATGCGTTTAATTTTGCCTATTCGTATTATGTCGTGTTTTAAAGCATTCGCGAGCGGGTAAAATAGCATTTCTGCGGCGGGGCGTGTGGGGAGTTGTTGTGAGTAGCTGCAGATGTATAGTTTGAGTGAGAAGCTGTGTGTGAGAAGTAATAAAAAAGATCTATGAGTGAGATAGATCTGATTTATATTGTGAGTAAGTTATCTGTGTTAATTATTTGAGATAGAAGTTTTTGTCTAAGTTTGGATAATTAAGTTTGGATAATTACAACTAGTTTGCGTATGGTGGATCCGACGAGGATCGAACTCGCTACCTCATCGTTGCGAACGATGCGCTCTCCCAGGTGAGCTACGGACCCATAGCGTTTCTTATAATAAATATAATTCGCTAAAAAATCAATCAAACATTGTATGCGGAGATATCAATTTTCATTTCTTCTTTGGTATTTCCGGCATGATGTCCTTTAAAAGCAACGAAGTCCACCATTTCTTTTGAGGCATATAGACAGTATTTATCAATGCTTGTGGCCACGTAATCACCAATAAAGGCCACTGCTTTAGGATTAATTTCACCTTCACCAAAGATTTTAGACTCTAAAACCTCTTCTTTATTCATTAATAAGAAGTGTTCACCATAGTATTTTTTAAATAATTCTTCAAATTCCTTATTAGCGCCTTTCTTAATGAAAAAAGTTGGTGTTCTTTTTTCAAAAGAAACTGGTTTATCTAATAAAGAATATAAGTCTTCGTGTTCGCATAAGTCTAAGAATTCAACATTGATATGACCATGGTCAGCGAAAGACAAGAATAATGTATCTGGATTGGCTTTTGCTAAACGCCTAACGATTCGATTAATTCTTTTCACAATGCGATGCACTTTAAATGAATCGATACCAGTTTCATGCATTTCATAGTCCGGTGAATCAAAATAGAAATAGCCTAAGCATTTATCAACGCATTTAATGGATTGATTAATAATTCTTTCAAAGTCTCCAAAGTTCTTTGGACCATTAGGATCCACTGGGTATCTTTTAACATCAAACACGATGACGTCTTCATTATTTTCTTTAACTAACTCTAAAATTGACTTAGTAGGTAATAATGTTTCTGCAATATTACTTGGCTCTAGTTTTTCATCAGTGTTATAGTCAACATTCTTAAATAAAATGATGTTTCTTTTATATTCTTCGAAATATTGCGTCCAGGACATCCAGCCTGTTTCTATTGGATATTTACCAGTTAAAAAACCTAATGTCGCTGCGGTTGTGGTTGGAGGGAATGTGGAGTTAATTGTGCATAGATAATGACTTCTAATATAATCCTTATCTTTTAAATGTAATCTAACGATATTTTGACCCATGCCATCAAAGAGCATGACCACGACTTTCTTATGGCCTTTTAAGATTTTGTCTACTTCTGGTTCGGTTTGATGAAAAGTTTTCACACCGAAATGTTTTAAAAGGCTGTTAGAAAATGTGATGAGGTTGTGATCGTTATAATTAACCATTGTTGTCTCCTTCAATCTGTTTGATGTCTTCCTCTAGATCATTACTAGTGCTGATAGCTTGGAACTTGTTAGTAATCTTACCAACACGATGATCTAAGGATTCTCTTGTTTTGGTTGTTCTATCTAAAGCATTGGAGAAACTTTCCCATTCACGACCAAACATCTCAAAGTCTTTAGCGAGACGTTGTAAGTGACGGTTGATTTCTTCCGCGTTTTTGCTTCTTTCCACTTCAATTCTCACCATATTTATGGTGACTAAGATAGCAGGTAATGTTGATGGTGAAGTTAAGATAACTTTCTTACTTCTAGCGTATTCAATAACATCATCTAAGTTTTGATGAATGAAAGCGAAGACACCATCATTAGGAATAAACATTAAAGCTTCAGGAGCGGTTTTTCCTTCAATGATATATTTATCTTTGATAACAGTAATGTGTTTTTTAACAGCGTTACCAAATTCTTTAGTTAATCTTTCTTTTTCTTCTTGGGCATCGGTTTCAAAGATACGTTGATAATCTTGGAATGGGAATTTAGAGTCGATGCAAATCATCTTATTTGGTTCTGGCATAAAGACCACTGCATCAGCGCGTACATCATCACCGTCTTTGACTTTTTTCATGGTGTATTGTTCTTGATAACAACCAGTTGTGTCCCCAAAAACATTATGCAAGACCATGGATAATTGATATTCACCATATTGGCCTCTTGTTTGATTGCCTTCTAAGACACCTCTTAAAGAAACGACATCTTTAGATAATTCTTCAATGTTCTTTTGCGCGGCATCAATAGCTTGTAATCTTTCTCTGACTTGGGCCATTGTTTCACCAGTGGCTTTAAAACCTTCAGCGAGTTTTTCATCCACTTTCTTATTTATTTCAATTAACTTGTCGTCAATTTGTTTATTAAGAGCGTCGAATCTTTTATTAAGTGATTCAGTAATACCGTTTTGGAAGCGTTCTAACTTTTCATTATTTAATTCATTACTCTTTGTGGTTTGCTCTAAAACTTTATTAATTTCTTCACTGACAGATAGTTTGATATTAGTTTTTAACTGCTCTGTTAAAGAATTTAATTGTTGTTGAAGCATGCCAATTTCTTTTAAATCGACCTGTGGTGCTTCACCCTTCTTATTAGAGTTTTTGATGATTAAAATAATCGCAATCACAATTGCAATTAAAGCAAGACTAGAAATGATAATAGCGGCAATTTCCATAGTTTTTAATCCCCCACTTTTATTAAACCACATTTAATTAAGTGAGAGATTAATATAACAAAAATATTTTTGTTGTCAAATGAAAAACGAGTATTTTTGGGTATAAAAGTCAAGACTAACAAGATAATTTTTTCTTATGTATAATACTTTCACCCATATGAAAAGAAGAGTAATTGCCGTCATTGACTTAAAAGCTTTTTATTCATACGTTGAGTGCCTTGATAGAGGTCTAGATCCATGGAAAGATCCACTCGTGGTCGCGGATAAAGATAGAGGCACAAATACGATTGTTTTAAGTGTGTCTCCATTCCTTAAAAAGCAAGGTATTCCATCAAGATGTAGAATCAAAGAATTACCAAAGAAATATAACTATATCTATGCTGTTCCAAGGATGGAAAGATATCTAGAGAAAAGCGCAGAAGTTATTGATGTCTTATATCACTTTGTCGCTGAAGAAGATGTGCATGTCTATTCCATTGATGAAGCGTTCGTAGATTTAACAACTTATTTAAAGTATTACAATAAAACACCACTTCAAATGGTCACCACAATTATTAATCAGATCAAAGAAGAAACGGGATTACAGGCTACCGCTGGTATTGGTGATAACTTCTTTTTAGCCAAAATTGCTTTAGACGTGTATGCGAAAAATGAAAGAAATGGCATTGCTCGTATGTCTATAGAAGATGTTAAAGAAAAGCTTTGGCCTATTACTCCGCTTAATAAGGTTTGGAGTATTGGAAGTAGAACTGAAGCTAAATTAAATAAGATGGGTTTATTTACCGTTAGAGATATTGCTTTATCTAATGTTGATTACTTAAGAAATAAGTTTGGCATTATGGGTGAGCAGTTATGGAGGCACGCAAATGGTATCGATGAAGCGGATATCCATGAAAAATATGAGCCTAAAGAACATAGTTTATCTTTGAGCCAAGTATTGTTTAGAGACTATAACAAAGATGAAGCCATCACTATTATTAGAGAAATGGTTGATACATTATCCACAAGAATGAGAAACGCTAATAAGATGACTGGTGTTGTCGGTCTATATGTTGGCTATTCTAAAAACTCAGGTGGTTTTGCGCGCCGCTCTACATTACTCGCTCCCACTGATGACAGCCAAGTCTTATTAAAAGCAATTTTAGAAATCTATCATATTTATATTAAAGATTTACCTATACGCACAATAGGCTTGAGCTTTGGTGAACTAAGTGACGCTACTCATCAACAACTTAATATGTTTGAAGATGATAAAGAGCAATTAAAAAGACATAGATTACAAAAGACTATGGATGCTTTACAAAGTAAATTTGGTAAGAACTCTGTTTTAAGAGCTTCTTCTTTATTAGAAGAAAGCACCATTAGAGAAAGAAATGAATTTATAGGAGGACATCGTAAATGAGTGAACGTGGAATGAAAAAATGGGCTCCTTATAAATCATTAAACGAACAAGAAGACTATTTAAAGAAATTGCATAATAAGCAAGAGAAAATGGAACGTCCAAGCATCTCTTCCGATGAAGCTGATAATATTAATGAAATCTTAGTTAATTACCATGGAGAAGAGTTATTAATTGAGTATTGGAGAAACGATAAAATCAATACCGTCTCTTCTATTTTGTCTAAAATCGATCCAGTAAATAAAAAGATTGTCCTCCCTTTAAGAAAGACAATCTATTTTGCGGAATTAATTAAAGTTGAGCGTGTTTAGATAGCCCAGGTTCCATCTTTAAAGATTTGGATTTGTTTGCCATTGGCGTCCACACCAACGATGGATAAATCCCTAGTGCCCACCATAAAGTCAACATGAATCATGGAGTTATTGATACCGACTTCGGCTCTTTGTTCCATATTCATATCTAAAGCGCCTGGATATAATTCTGGGAAACCAGCGCCTAAAGCAACGTGGCAGCACGCATTTTCATCAAACAATGTTTCATAGAATAATAAACCAGTTTGATTAATTGGAGATTCAAAAGGCACTAAGGCAACTTCACCCAACATTGAAGCACCTTCATCCATTTTGACCATCTTTTCTAATAAAGCTTGGTTCTTTCTGGCTTTGACTGCGCAGACCTTGCCATCTTTGAATGAGATAGAGAAGTCTTCAATTAATTCACCATTATAAGATAATGGCTTGGAGGCCACGAGTGTACCTTCGGCTTTACCTTTCATTGGAGTTGTGAATACTTCTTCTGAAGGAATATTTGGATTGAATTGACCTTTGTTAGGCGCAAATTCAACACCGCCACCCCACTTCATGCCTTTAACAAGTTCGACTTGGAAATCGGTACCGTTATTAGCTTTGTAAATGAGTTTTCTTAAATCTAAAGCTTCTAATTTCTTTCTTTGGTTAACTAAGAAGTCATTATGGTCATCCCAGTTTTTAACTGGATCATTGCCATCCACTCTAGATGTTTTTAAGATAGCGGCCCATAAAGCTTCAATCGCCTCTTCTTCACTTAATTTAGGGAAAACTTTCTTGGCCCAGGCTTTACCAGGGACAGCAGCGATTGTCCATTTATATTTGCCATCCATCGCATCTCTATATTTTTTAATCTTTGGATAACGTTTCGCCATGGATTTTGTGACTTTGTTTTGGTTAACACCCTTCATAGCGTCTGGATCATCAGAAATAATGTGAATAACTACAGGTAATTTCTTTACCCAATATTTGAATTTAGCCACCATCATTGGTGAAACTGTTGCTAAACTACTAACTGTTTCATTTTTATACGCTAATTTGTTAACTGGATCATGATGCCAATAAACAGTGACCTTTTTAGCGCCTGCTTTGTAGCATTCTTCAACGACCATAGTGACAAAATCAGGTTGTTCTAGACCAGCATTAATCCAAACTTCTTCGCCTTTTAAGACGTGACCGCCTTGGAAGGCAACTAATCTTGCATAATCTCGTAATAATTTTTCTTCCATAATTAAATATTTCCTTTGAACATACTATAATAGTATTCGAGAGGAAATACTATATGAAAAGTTTATTTAGTAAATACGTTTGGCTACAGTTAATCTTATCGATTTTATTACTATTTGGTGGCGCAGTAATTATTGCTTTTGCAATTAACAATAATACTGAAGTATTAGAAAACGCCTTAAACATTGTTGTCGCGGTTATCTTATTCTTATTTGGTTTATTCGCTATACTCACCGCATTCTTTTTTGAAACAAAGAAATATATTACCGCTAGTTTGTTATATGGTTCAGCCTCTATTGCCTTAGGTGTCTTCCTCTGCACAAAGCAGTTGATGCTTTTAGAATATCTTATTTATTTGATTGCTATTTTCCTCATTGTTGTGGGCGCTGTGCAATTATTGAAAGCCATTCTTTTAACAATAAGAAAAGAAAAAGATAAATTAGCCTTAATTATTATTACTTACATACTCGCACTATTATTTATTGCCGCGGGCATATTAGCGATTATCTTCCGTAACAATGTTAGAGATGCATTAAATATCGTTGCTTCTATCATCGTGGGTGTCTTATTACTCATTGCGGGTGGCTGGGAATTATATCTTGGTATTAAAGCAATTATAAGTAAGAATAAAAATGGCGCTCCTAAGGTAAAGAATAATAAGAAGAATAAAAAGGAAGAGCCAGTTAATGAAGCTCAACCAGAAGATACTAAAAAAGAAGAAATAAAAGAGCTTGATTACACAAGCAAACAAATTGAGCAAAAATAAAAGCGGAATTAATCCGCTTTTTTCTTACCCTTAAGGCTGACTATTAAGCAACTTTAGTGGTAATTTCAATAAGGATCGCGATAAAGAAGAACAAGATTGCGCAGACAAGTGTCAAAATAGAAACAACTTTTTCTGCACCTCTTTCTTTGGTTTTAACGAAGACGTTTAAGCCACCACCGGTAATAGCACCAGAGGCACCTTCTGATTTACCGCCTTGTAATAAGCAGAGAACAATGATGATGATAGCAACTACTAACATAATCCAGTCATACCAATTTAACATAAGAATTTTCTTCCTTTCTTAATCGCTGATAACAATGATATTAGAATCGTTTAAATAAAGCAAACTTTATTTTTATAAATTGCCTTTAATTTCGAGAATAATATCTCGAAGCTCGGCCGCCCTTTCAAAGTCAAATTCTTTCGCTGCTTGACGCATTTGTTTTTCAAGTTCTTTGACCTTCGCTTCAATTTCCGCGCGGCTACCATGTTTAGTGATATCAATCATTTCACTGATTTCATCATCACTATTATGGATAGGTGGACGGATTTCTTTGATAACTGTTCGTGGGATAATTCCATACTCGTTATTATATGCTTCTTGAATACTTCTTCTACGGTTTGTTTCTTCAATACAGTTTTGCATAGAATCAGTCATTCTATCAGCGTACATAACCACTAACCCATTAGCGTTTCTTGCCGCTCTACCGACAATTTGAATCAACGAACGAGTACTTCTCAAGAAACCTTCTTTATCTGCATCAAAGATAGAAATCAATGAAACTTCAGGAATATCTAAACCTTCTCTTAATAGGTTAATTCCAACGAGGACATCATATTTGCCTTTTCTTAATTGATAAATGATTTCGCTTCTTTCTAAGGTCTTAGTTTCATGATGCAAATAAACGACCTTAATACCTTTTTCTTTAAGATAATTTGTGAGGTCTTCCGCCATACGAATTGTAAGAGTAACAACCATTGTTCTTTCATTTCTATCCACTCTAGTTTTAATTTCATGAACTAAATCATCAATTTGTCCTAAAGTTGGACGAACTTCAATAATTGGATCTAATAAACCAGTAGGTCTAATGATTTGTTCTGCGGATATTCCACCCGCTCTTTCAAGTTCATAATCACCAGGTGTTGCACTTGTGCAAACTACATATGGCATAATCTTTTCAAATTCATCAAAGTTAAGTGGTCTATTATCTAAAGCGGAAGGTAATCTAAAGCCATATTCCACTAGAGTTTCTTTTCTAGAACGGTCACCGTTATACATACCTCTAAGTTGAGGGAATGTCACGTGAGATTCATCAACGATCATTAAGAAATCTTCTGGGAAATAATCTAATAAACACCATGGTCTTTCACCTGGTTTTCTTTTATCAATATGGCGAGAATAGTTTTCAATACCTGGACACATACCAAATTCTTGCATGCTTTCCATATCTTGATTTGTTCTCATCTCTAAACGTTCAGCTTCTAAAAGTTTGCCGTTTTCTTTAAAGAATTTAAGTCTTTCTTCAAGTTCCGCTTTGATTGTGACACAAGCTTCTTTAATTCTTTCTCTTGTGGAAGCGTGGTCATAAGCAGGGAAGATAGGGAAAGTATGATAGGTATGTTTAACTTCGCCAGTAAGTGGGTTTAATTGAATAATTTTCTCAACTTCATCACCGAATGTATCGATTCTAATAACATCACCATCAAAGAAAGAAGCAGGCACTATTTCGATGACGTCTCCCCTAACTCTGAATGTACCAGGGGCTAAATCAAGGTTATTACGCTTATATTGAGCGTCCACTAATTTCTTATATAGTTCTTGTCTATTAATTTCTTCACCGACGCGAATATTGAATACTAAATTACGATATTCATCAGGATCGGTTAAGCCGTAAATTGAAGCAGCAGAAGCCACAATAATCGTGTCTTTTCTTTCCAAGATAGAATTAATTGCGGATGTACGAAGCATTTCAATTTCTTCGTTCATCACTGCGTTCTTATCAATATATGTATCGCTTTTTGGAATATAAGCTTCTGGTTGATAGAAATCAAAGTTAGACACGAAGTATTCCACACGATTATGTGGGAATAATTCTTGGAATTCAGAATATAGCTGACCGGCAAGAGTTTTGTTATGTACTAGAACTAATGTTGGCTTTTGGACTGTTTGGATAATATTAGCCATAGTGAAAGTCTTACCAGTGCCGGTCGCACCCATTAAAACTTGGAATTTTTTACCATTTAAAATGCCATCGCTTAACTGCTTAATCGCGGTTGGTTGGTCGCCTGTTGGCTTGAACTTTGAAACTATCTCAAATAAGTGGCTATTATCCATAAAAGTCTGCAAATCTCCATTATTTTGTGTTTTTCTTGGCTTCCATTTGGAGGTAAGCATAGATAAATCCATCGATGTTTCCATTCATGACAGAAGCAACATCAACAACTTCAAATGATGTGCGATTATCTTTAACTAATGTATATGGACAGAAGACATAAGAACGGATTTGACTGCCCCATTCAATATTCTTCTTTTCCCCAACGATCGAGTTGAGTTTATTTTGTCTAGATTCTAATTCTATTAAATATAATTTACCTTTTAACATTTTCATCGCGGTTTCTTTATTAAGAAGTTGGCTTCTTTCAATTTGACAAGAAACAACGATACCTGTTGGTAAGTGGGTAATTCTAACTGCGGTTTCAACTTTGTTGACGTTTTGACCACCCGCGCCACCACTACGATATGTATCAATCTTCAAATCAGATTCATTAATGGTGATATCAATCGCATCATCCTTAAATTCTGGAACAACGTTAACTGAGGCAAATGATGTATGTCTTCTTTTATTCGCATCAAAAGGAGAAATTCTCACTAAACGATGCACACCTTTTTCACCTTTTAATAAACCATAGGCGTTTCTACCGCTTATTTGGAGAGTAACTGATTTAATTCCAGCTTCATCACCTGGTTCGAGTGATAAAAGAGACATCTTGAAATGATGTATTTCCGCATAGTAGACATACATTCTATAAAGCATATCCGCCCAGTCTTGGGCTTCAGTGCCACCAGCGCCTGGATGGATTTCAATAATCGCATTTAATCCATCAAATTCACCGGTGAATAAGATTTGTAATTCAAAATCCTTGGATTGTTTATTTAATTCATCAAGGGAATTTTCAATTTGTTCAAAGAATGATTCATCTTCGAATTCTAATAATTCTTCAAGGTCTTTTTGACCACGCAAAAGAGCGCGATATGTATCGGCAATTTCGCGAGAATGATTGAGACGGGATATAATTTCCAAAGCAGAATTCCTGTCATTCCAGAAATCTTCTGCTTCACTTTTTGCGGTTAACGAAGCGATCTCGGCATCTAATTTAGCGAGGTCAAAGAGAAGACCCGAGTTGACGGATTCTCTCGCCAACAGCACTAAGTTCCTGTTTTAAGGTCACTAAGTCTTTCATAAATTATTCAGCGTCTTTCTTATCTTCGGCTGGTTGTTCTGGAGCGGCTTCTTGAGCCGGTTGTTCAGCTGGTTGTTCTGGTGCTGGTTCTTGTTGAACAGTAACACGACGTTGAGGTCTAATGTTAACTAAGTTCAAAACAGCATCAACAGAGGCCATTTCTAAACATTCTCTGAACATTGCATAGCCTTCATTAACATAATCTTGTAATGGGTTGACGTTAGCATAACTTCTTAAGAAGATTGCTTCTCTTAAGCGCGCCATTTGGTCAATATGTTTGGTCCAGTTTTGGTCAATACAATGTAAAACCACTGAACGTTTGATATTGTCTTTATCAGCTTCATCAACATCCCATTCTTTAAGGAGTTGTTCAAATCTTTCTCTAATAACGATAGCTAAATCTGGTGCGATATCATCAACTGGAGCATCGTCATATAAATTTGGTTTAATTGTGCCAGTTGGTAAGAATCTTGGTTCCACCACTTTGACTAATTGTTCACCAGAAATTAATTCATCATTACTGTCGGCAGGAATACCTTTCTTAGCAAGGAATTCACCAGCAGTTTTGAAGATATCTTCCATGATGTCATCGATTGGTCTACCTTCGATGATTCTATCTCTTTTGTCGTAGACAATTTGTCTTTGTTTGGCTAAAACATCATCGTATTCTAATAAGCTCTTACGAGTATCGAAGTTTTGACCTTCGATTTTCTTTTGCGCGGATGTGATAACGTTTGTGATCATCTTGGCTTCTAATGCTTCATCACCAAAGTTCTTTTCGATGTAGTTTCTGATACCATCTGCAGCGAATCTCACGAGTAAAGTATCATCGAATGATACGTAGAATCTAGAGAAGCCTGGGTCACCTTGACGACCTGAACGACCACGTAATTGGTTATCAATACGTCTAGATTCATGTCTTTCAGTACCAAAGACACATAAGCCACCTAAGGCTCTAACTTCGTCGTTAATTTTAATATCGGTACCACGGCCTGCCATGTTAGTAGCAAGTGTAATGGAACCCTTTTCGCCAGCGTGGGAAATAATTTCCGCTTCACGAGCGTGGTTTTTCGCGTTTAACATCTCGTGTGGTAAGCCCGCTTGTGTTAATAACGCGGAGATTTCTTCGGAAGATTCAACGGACACGGTACCGATTAAGATAGGTTGACCAGTTTCGTGACGTTCTTTAACTTCCTTAATTAAGGCAGCGAGTTTTGGACCCTTGTGTGCATAGACATAATCAAGCGCATCAATACGTTGGATTGGTCTATTTGTTGGGATACAAACAACACGCATGTTGTAGATTTTACGGAATTCTTCTTCTTCGGTTTTAGCGGTACCGGTCATACCAGCGAGTTTATTGTATAAACGGAAGAAGTTTTGATATGTAATTGTCGCCATTGTGACAGTTTCTTGTTTGATTTTGACGTTTTCTTTTGCTTGAACAGCTTGGTGTAAGCCATCAGACCATTCACGACCTGGAAGAACACGACCAGTGAATGGGTCAATAATTTGAACTTCGCCTTCAGCGTCCACTAAGTAGTCAACGTCTCTACCCATAATGAAGTTTGCTTTTAAAGCATTATGGATTCTATGAACTAAATCAGCATATTCTGGATCATATAAGTTTTTGATACCGAACATACGTTCAGCTTTGGCTTGGCCAGCTTCTGTTAAGTGGACTGTCTTTTCTTTAATGTCCACAGAGAAGTCGACTTCTTTCTTTAATGTCTTACAGAATCTATCGGCAACGGTATATTGGGAAGCACTTGTTTGAGCGCCACCGGAAATAATTAATGGGGTTCTACTTTCATCGATTAAGATGGAGTCAGCTTCGTCAACGATACAGAAATTGAGTCCTCTTAAAACACGGTGTTCCATATCGGTCGCCATGTTATCTCTTAAGTAGTCGAAACCTAATTCAGAGTTTGTGGTATATGTAATATCACACAAATAGGCTTCTTTCTTTTCGCGTGTAGATTTTGTACGGGCGTTAACACCAACTGTTAAGCCCAAGAATCTATAGATTTGACCCATCCATTCAGCGTCACGACCAGATAAGTATTCGTTAACGGTAATAACGTGTAAGCCTTTACCTGATAAAGCATTAAGGTAAACCGCCATTGTACAGGTTAAGGTTTTACCTTCACCGGTTTTCATTTCGGCAACATCGCCATTATGCAAAACTAAAGAACCGATGATTTGAACTTTGTAAGGGAATTCACCGATACAACGTTTCGCAGCTTCACGAGCAACCGCAAAAGCTTCGTATTTAATATCATCTAATGTTTTACCTTGAGCTAATAATTCTCTGAAGTAAGGAGTTTTGGCTTGTAATTCTTCATTGGTTAATGCGGCCATTTGGCTTTCATAAGCAATAACTTTATCAGCTTCCTTTTGATACTTCTTAAGAGCTCTTCTGTCAAAAAATCCCATATTTTTTAATACCGATCACATCAAATATGTGCCTTTCTTTATAAAAGAATGTCAAGCATTCGCTTAAATATCATATCAATACCACCTATTATTGTCTAATACAAATTTATTCGTATTAGTTATTTAGGTAGTTGTTTGCCCCTAGTTTTGGCCACTACTAAAACATCAATCTTCTTTGGATTTAACTTTTCAATGAGATGAATCGCGGATTTCATTGTGCTTCCTGTAGTGTAAACATCATCGACAATTAAAACCTTCTTTTTGCTTAAATCAGGATAACTTTTTAGCTCCAAATATTTATAGACTTCTTTTCTTTGTTTAAAGGAGCTTAATGCTTGTTTATGTTTCTCTGTTTTTTCGAGTATATTTAGCATATTTAATCCGATACTTTTAAAAGTCTCAACAACATGGTTGAATCCTCTTTGTTCATCTTCACTTTGATAAGAAGGAATTGGTATTATCACGCGATCAAAATATCGCAATTTAATCTCTTTAGCGTATCTATCCAAAAAGACTTGATGTAGTTCATAGTCATAACAACCTTTATATTGGTAAATTAGCTTTCTAATATAAGGATTATAGTCGTATAAATATGTAGCTTTATGATTGTCTACACGAAACTTGATAAATTTGGGTTCCATTTCCGTTTGACACGCCTGGCAAATAGGTATTTTGCCATTAAAAAGCCTGCAAAAGTCCGTTATGTTGACTTTTTTAAAGCAAATTAGACAGTTTCTTGTTGGCGGCATTAATCTCTGCAATCGCTCGCTGCATTTCTTCATTATTTTCCCTAGCAAGAAATATCACCTCACCTTCTGGAGCGTCTTTCTTTCTTCCAACACGCCCCGCTATTTGTATTAAGGAATAAGAGTCATAAATTGGGTGGTCGCTATGATAAACAATGACCTGCAAATCTTTAACAGTGACACCTCTTTCTAAAACCGCAGTTGTTACTAAATAACGATACTTTTTAACCCTGAATCTTTTGATAATTTCATCGCGATTCTCTGAGTGTGAATTAATGTAATATCCATTAGGAAAAAACACCCTTAAAAATTTATACATTTTTACCGATAAATCAATTGTCGGAACAAAGATAAAAATCTGCTTAAAACTTTTCAATATTCTTGATACTTCTTTAACTAGTTTGTAGTTTAAATATAATTCATTGCCTTTTATGACTGTTGGGACAGGTAAGGGCTTACCATGGAATCTCGAGAAAAGTTGTAGAACCGCTCTTCCTGGTTTTGAAAAATAGTCCAATATCTCTTTATTTGGAGTTGCAGTCATCAGGACATAATTCTTCTTAATACTACGTTTAAAAAAGACTTCTAATATCTCGCTGCCTTTGAAAGGGAAGGCATCAATTTCATCAACGATTAATAAATCGAAATAATGGTCATATCTAAATAACTGGTGGGTGGTTAATAGCACTAAATCCCCTTCTAAATACTTTGTATTTCCACCATAAACAGCTGTTAAATCATTTTCTCTAAATATATCCGCAAAGCGATAATATAATTCAATACATACATCACGTCGTGGGACCGCAAATCCGACTTTTAGACCATTTTTAATACAATGTGAAATAATCCCAATACAGATTTCAGTCTTTCCTGAACCACATACAGCATGAACTAAACTATCAATTCCATTTTGAAAGTTTTCTAATAGTTGCTTTGATAATCGCTTTTGATCATCGGAAAGCTCATATTTCAAAGTCCATTCTGCACTATCAAGCTGAGTATACTCTCCAGTAGCTTCTTGTCCTCTAAAAGTTATGCACTTACGACAATATGGCTTCCCATTTTTAAAACCTATGTATTTTGAATCGGTGTTGCCGCAAACTGGGCATGTATAGTTTTCTATATTGCATTTTCTCCTTTGTTTTGGTTTAATATTTATACATCCTGTCACGCAGAGCTAAATAGGCTCAGACAGGATTTTTTATTTTAGTTTTATTGGCCTTCGCCTTTTTATAATCTTTATCGTCATTCTGTCATCTGGATGTATTTTCATACCGGCTAATTCTCTAGATCCAAAGTGTTTTCGTTTACCTTGGACAGGTCTGTTATTCACAAACGAAACATCAACTTTGGCTTCTGTAGAATGTTTTAATTTAGTCTGATGTCTGTGTTGAGATGTTCCTGTAATTACAGCTATGTAAATGTTTTTCTTATCATTCTTTAATACAATCAATCCTGGATGCTTGTTTACTATGTAAAATTTTCCTTTTTCTAAATGCTTGTTATAAATTCTTTTCTTACTCATTATTTCTTGTCTTTCTTTGCGTTCTTTGTTTTAATGGTTGTGCTGGATTCGTATCGAGACCTACTATTAGTATGGTGGTTTCCAGTGTCGGATAATCCTCCGACTTTTTTATTTATGTCAATGTTTAAAAAAAGCCCCCTATAGATTAAATAGGAGGCATTTTTGATTTTTGTCCGAAAAAATTGATTATTTATCTAAATTTTTTAACATTTCAACACGTTTTGCGTGTCTTCCACCCGCAAATTCAGTAGCAAGGAATGTATCGACTCTTTCTGATGCTTCTTCTAATGTGGTGAATTTAGCACCAAAGCCAATGACATTTGCATCGTTATGTTCTCTCATTAATCTAGCAACATCAACGTTATACGCTAGACCAGCGCGAACACCTTTAACTTTATTTGCTGCCATAACGATACCTTCGCCCGTTGTGCAGACAACAATACCATATGTGCATTCACCATCAGCGACGAGTTTAGCGCATTTAGCACCAAATTCTGGATAATCGCATGATTGTGTTGAATATGTACCGACATCAACCATATCAAAGCCTTTATTGGCTAAGTATTGTTTGAGGCCTTCTTTTAATTCATAACCACCGTGATCGGAACCAATTGCAATTTTCATACATTCATTATAGTAATATCAAAGATATTTTTCTATTCCTTTTTACCCGTAATATATAAGAAACGTACTCGATCATACATATCTTTTTCAAAATAGTATTTAGAACCATTACAGTAGCGGTTAACTAACTCGGTTAAAGGCTCTTCTAAATCCTCGCCGATTTCAAATGCAAGGATATATGTATCATTAACGATTTTTAGATAGTCTTTAAGTACTTTTTCATAGTAAATAGTGCCTGGTTTTGCTAATAAAGCGAGATGAGGTTCTTGTTTCCAGGTCTTTTCATCGATTGTTTTTTCATTCTCAATATAAGGCGGATTACAGACTATGACATCCACTTTAAATCCATTATTAATAAATGGTTCAAGCATATCACCTTGGACTGCAGTGACATTTGTTAATTGATGATTCTCAATATTCTTATTAGCGGTCTCTAAAGCTTCTTCTGAAATATCAGAAAGAGTAATAGAACTATTATTAAAGATATGAGCAAGACTAATACCAATACAACCACTACCAGTACAAACATCGATAATCTTAAGATTATCTTTATTGAATGTGTCCTTAACAAGCTTTGCAGTATTGAGCACTAATTGTTCAGTTTCTTGTCTTGGAATTAAGACTTTTTTATCAACATAAAAAGGCTTCGCTAAAAAGTAAGCCTTTTTAAAAATATATTCAATCATTTCACCGTTAAAATAGCGGTTCATGGCGTTGACGAATATATTTTCATCTTTAATTTCAGAATCCAAATTTTGTGATAAAAGAAGATGGTCGTAACCATTACATTCTTCTAACGCAAAGTAAATAACTGCATCACTTATGCCTTCTTTTTTATATTTGAAGAGCAATTCGCGATTTGTAGACATTATTATTCGCCCGCCATTTTTGCGGATTGATCATAGTGAATTAAAGCTTCAATGACTTCATCTAATTCACCTTCAATGACGCGGTCTAATTTTTGAATTGTGAAACCAATACGGTGGTCGGTAACACGGTTTTGTGGATAGTTATAAGTTCTAATCTTTTCACTTCTTTCACCAGTACCGATTTTTAAACGACGTTCGTTACCGATTTTTTCTTGCTGTTCTGCAAGCATATTAGCGTACATCTTTGTACGTAACATTTGCATAGCAATTTCTCTATTTTGGATTTGAGATTTTTCAGTTTGGCACGCCACAACTGTACCAGTTGGGATGTGGGTAATACGGACTGCGGATTCGGTCTTGTTAACGTTTTGGCCACCCGCACCTTGTGAGTGATATGTATCGACTTGTAAATCGTTAGGATTAATTTGAATATCGATTTCTTCCGCTTCAGGCATGACTAAGACAGTCGCGGTACTTGTATGAATGCGGCCTGAGGCTTCAGTCTTCGGAACACGTTGAACACGGTGCGCGCCACTCTCGAATTTTAATTTTGAGAAGACACGGCTACCACTTATCTTGAAAGAAATAAGGGCAAAGCCACCAGATTCGGATGGGTTTTCATCGAGGATTTGAATCTTCCAACCTTGGGCTTCAGCGTATCTTGTGTACATTCTGAAAAGGTCGCCCGCAAAGATGTTAGCTTCATCACCACCAACAGCGCCTCTAATTTCAACGATAATGTTTTTATCATCATTAGGATCTCTAGGAAGGAGCATTTCTCTTAAATCATCTAAGAGTTTTTCTTGTTCAGTTTCAAGGCGTTTGATTTCTTCTTTGCCCATTTCCGCTAAATCTGGATCAGAATCATGTGCCATCTCTTTCGCGGCTTCAATATCTTCTTCATTCTTTTGATATTGATTAAAAGCAGCAACTTGAGGATCCAAGTTAGCTCTCTCTTTTGATATTTCTCTAAACTTAGAGATGTTTTTCATGATGTCATCACTGACGAGTTCTTCGTCTATTTCTTTAAGACGTTTTTCGGCAGCAATGAGACGTTGACGCATGCTTTCTTCCATAATAGTTTCCTCTGACCGTTAAGTATTGTAGCACAACTCATGTATAGCACAAAGAGAGAAATATTTCCATTAATAGAATATTAACATTTTATAAGCGAAGGTTTTGGTATATACTTATCACAGGTGATTTTATATGGCTTATAAAGCATTATATCGAACATATCGTCCTAGCACTTTTGAAGAAGTCGCTGGACAAGAACATATCGTCAAGACTTTAAAGAACGCTTTGGCGACCAGAAAGTTAGCTCACGCCTACCTATTCGCAGGCCCTCGTGGTACAGGTAAGACCACAATGGCAAAGTTATTAGCAAAAGCTCTTAACTGTGATGAAGGCATTGGCTGTCAGTGTAACGAATGTAAAAACTGTAAAGCAATTATCGATGGTACTCATCCTGATGTTATTGAATTAGACGCCGCTTCTAATAACGGTGTTGATGAAATCAGAGAGTTAATTGATAAGGTAAAATATGGCACAATCTTAGGTCGTTACAAAGTTTATATTATCGACGAAGTTCATATGCTCTCAACAGGTGCATTTAACGCTCTTTTGAAGACCTTAGAAGAGCCACCAGAACACGTCATCTTTATTTTAGCCACAACTGAACCACATAAAATCCTTCCTACTATTCTTTCTCGTTGTCAAAGATATGACTTCACTAAATTAAGTGATGATGATATTAACAACAGACTAAAGAGTGTTTTAGAAAAAGAAGGTATTGCCTATAACGAAGAAGCTATCAAAATCATCATCTCTTTAGCGGATGGTGGTATGCGTGATGCTTTATCAATCTTGGATCAAGTATTAGCCTATTCTGGCAATAAACTTGAAGTCCAAGATATCCTAGATATCTTCGCTCTTGAATCAAAAGAAGAAAAAATCGCCTTATTAAATGCGATTATCAATAAAGATGTTTCCGATGTCTTGCAGAGAATCAATCGTTACGTTTCTTTAGGCACTGACATTAAGAGATTAACTGACGACTTATTATTAATATTAAAGGATATATTGATTTATCAATCTTCCCGTAATGTTGATTGTTTAGAAATCTTAACTGAACAAGAAGCCGCTTCATTCTTTAAGGGCTTAGATATTGATGAAACATTAAAGATGATTGATATCATTATGGCCGCGCAAAAGGACTATAAGACTGTTAACTCAATCATCCCATTATTTGAAGTAACAATTCTTAAATTAGTGGCCACTAAAAAAGATGGTCATCAAAGCGCTCCACAACCAAAACCAGTGGAACCTGTATATGAAAAACCTGCTCCTGCTCCAGTAAGTAGACCAGCACCTCAACCAAGACAAGAACCTGCTCCAGCACCTAAACAAGAAGAAATTATTTCCTTACTTGACCAGCCTGAGCCAGAACCAGAAAAGGCTCCAGAAATTGTCCTTTCTAAAGATGTTTTAGCAATTAAGAACACCAAGAAAGATGGTTCATTCTTCATTGATGATGACTTAATGCTCGATATCATGGTTATTTCCAAGAAAGACATTAAGAATTCATTGATCGATAACTGGTCCTCTATTAAGAGAATCATTACTCACCCTGAATTAGGTAGAGCCGCGACAATGCTAGCGGATGGTCGTCCATTAGTCGCTTCACAAAAGATTTTAGTAGTCGAATATCAATTCCCTAACATCACTGAAAAAGCTAATTTATTAGAAAACCAAGAAGCCATTCAAAACGTCATTCAAACTGTTTTCAATAAGAAGATGTTTGTCTACGCAGTAAGTAGAAAAGACTCAATTAGATGGCAACAACACTACATGAATAGTTATCAACTTGGTAAATTACCAAAACCAGATACAATCAACATAGAATTCGAAGGAGAATAACACTATGAACATGCAACAAATGATGGCGCAAGCCCAAAAGATGCAAAGAGAACTTAGAAAAGCACAAGCTGAATTAGCCGCGAAAGAATTCAAAGTCGCTAAAGGTGGCGCTGTGACAGTTACTGTTCTCGGTAATAAGGAAATCAAAGCTATCGAAATCGATAATGATGCTTTTGATCCAGAAAACAAAGAAATGATTCAAGATATGATTGCTTTGGCAATTAATGAAGCCATGGCTAAAATCGATGAAGAAAGTGAAGCCATCAACGAACGTATTACTGGTCAACCTGGAGGTTTCGGCTTCTAATTATGGAAAAGTTAAAGGCTCTTATTCGTTTAGAAGAATCTTTAGCTAAGTTACCAAGTGTTGGTCGTCGTAGCGCTGAGCGTATGGCGTATGCGATGCTCAATATGGAAGATGATGACTTAGTGGAGTTTTCTGATGCGATTAAAAACCTTAAACAATCCATACACGTCTGCCCTATCTGCGGTTTTTTAACAGAAGGTGAGAAGTGTGTTATTTGTGATGATTCAGAACGTGATCAAGATACTTTGATGATTGTTTCTTTCCCAAAAGATGTCATCGCTTTTGAAAACGCTGAATACTATCGTGGTTTGTACCACGTTTTAAACGGGGTTATCTCTTTAAGTAAAGGTAATGGCGTGGATGATTTAAATATCACCTCATTACTAAAAAGATTAGATGAACACCACTTCAAAGAAGTGATTATCGCCACTAACCCCACAATTGAAGGAGAAACCACCGCTCTATATATTGCCAAATTAATCGAAGGCAAAGTTGATGTTGTCACTAGATTAGCCTATGGCTTACAAATGGGTGGTAATTTAGATTACACCGATGCCTTAACTTTATCTAAGGCCGTCGAAGGAAGAAGAAAATTATAAGAGGTAGCAAGTATGTTTATTACTCTTGAAGGACCAGAAGGATCTGGAAAAACAACCGCAGTTAACTATGCTGTTAGTAAATTAGAGGAGATGGGATATCAAATTGTCCGTACTCGTGAACCAGGTGGTACCCCAATCGCTGAACAAATTCGTAATGTCATTTTAGATAAAGCTAATACTGCGATGGATAAAAGAACAGAGGCTCTTCTTTATGCTGCTTCAAGAAGACAGCACCTTGTTGAAAAGGTTTGGCCTGCTTTAAAAGAAGGTAAAATTGTCATTTGTGACCGTTATTTAGATTCTTCCTTAGCCTATCAAGGTGGCGCGAGAGGTTTAGGCGTTGATAATGTCTTAAACATTAATATGTTTGCCACCGAAGGCACATTCCCAGATTTAACGCTTCTTTTTGATATTGAACCAGAAATTGGTTTGGCCAGAATTGCGGCTAACGCGAATAGAGAAGTAAATCGTTTAGATTTAGAAAAATTAGAATTCCATAAAACTGTTAGAAATACATTTTTAGAATTAGCGAAGCGTTATCCAGAACGTTTCGTCATTATTGACGCTAGCAAGAGTCAGGAAGAAGTGGCTAAAGCCACTCTTGATGTGATGCTATCAAGAATATGCAAGTAGAGAAATACCTTAAGAAATATCAACCAGTTATTTATCAAACCTTTGTTAATTCATTACAAAAAGGTCAACTTTCTCACGCCTATCTCATCTCAGGAACTAATGGTTCACCACTTTTAGATATCGCTAAATTCTTTGCTAAATCTATCTTGTGTGATGACCCATCCCCATTAGCGTGTAATTCTTGTATCACTTGCTTACGAGTAGATGATGATAACTATCCAGACTTTTTCGTTTTTGATGGTAGTAAGGCCACGATCAAAAAAGACGCTGTTACTACGATTGAAAGTTCTTTTGACAAGAAAGCTTTCGAAAACAAAGGTATTAGAATATACATTCTCCACCTCATTGAAAACATGACCATTGAGGCCATTAATAGCATTCTTAAATTCTTAGAAGAACCAGGGCAACAAATCTATGCTTTCTTAACCACGAATAATGAGAATAGTATCTTGCCCACAATTATTTCTAGATGCCAAGTTTTAAGAATGAAATTAATCGACAAGAATATTGTTATTAATGACGCTATCTCCTTTGGAGTGGATAAAAAAGACGCCGAATTATTGTCTTATTTCTATAACGATGGAGAACTCATTAAAGAGATCATTGATGACAAGGAAAATAACGAAATATTTTTCAACGCTAAGCAATGTTTTGAAGAAGTTATCCAAGTGATGGATGAAAGCGATAAAGACGCTCTTATCTACTATATTCAAGGCAATATCTCAAACCAAATTAAGAGCAAAGAAGCTTGTCGTTATTTCATCAACATGTTAGTGATGGCCTTTGAAGATATGATTGCTATTTCTAATGAAAAGCAACCATTCTTAGAAAGTTATGCTACAATATTAGAACATCTTTCCACGAAACTTTCTCATATTAGTGAAAGTTTGATTGAATTATTAAGATGTGCTACCGCAATAAACACTAATGTCAATATCACCCTATTGATTGATCACATATTTTATATCATTACCAAAGAGGACTAATATATGCCAAAAATTGAAGATAATAACCATACACAGATTACTGATCAAAAACACGATTATTCACATTTCGTTGGTGTGAAATTCTTAAACACTCCACGTGCTTACTTTTTTGGCACTACTGATAATAACTATGCAATGGGTGATAAAGTTGTCGTAGAAACAGTCAGAGGTATGGAATTAGGCACTATTGCCATTGAACCAATTTCCATTGATAAATATGGTAACGGCTTATTCTTAAAACCAATCCTTAGAAAAGCCACCGATGTGGATATTCGTTTATCTGAAATTAACGCAAAAGACGCAGTATATGCATTAGAAATCTGCCAAGTTGAATCTAAAAAACTCAACTTAGACATGAATCTTATTTCTTGTGAATATACTCTTGATAAATCCAAAGTTATCTTCTCCTATTTAGCGGATGACCGCGTTGACTTCCGTGAATTATTAAAAGTCTTAGCCTCACGCTTAAGAACAAGAATCGAATTAAGACAAATTGGTTCTCGTGATAAAGCCAAAATGATTGGTGGTCTTGGTGTGTGTGGTTTACCACTTTGCTGTTCCACATTTTTAAATGAATTTGATGGTATTTCCATTAATAGAGCCAAGAATCAAATGCTCGCGATTAACATTCCTAAGTTAAGTGGACAATGTGGCAAATTAATTTGCTGTTTAAAATATGAAGATGATGCTTATACCGAAGAGAGAAAGAAATTCCCTGAATTAGGTAGTAAAGCCTTTATCGACAAAGTCGAATATACAGTCACAAATATCAATATTCTTTCCCGTGTGGTAAAGATTGAAAATGACGAAGATATTAAGTTCCTTCCTCTGGAAGACTTCTATAAACAAGTAGGCGCGAATAGGGTGAGAGAAAAACGCTATGAAAAGAAGTAAATCTTACGATAAAAACAATTTGCTCCTTTATCTAGTAGCAACACCAATTGGCAATCTTAAAGAATTCTCTCCTCGCGCTATTGAAGTAGTTAGTGAGGCTGATATTGTCGCTGCTGAAGATACACGTAATGCTCACGATTTGTTAGCCCGTTTTAACATTAAGAAAGAATTATATTCTTTAAGAGAACATAACGAAAAAGAAGCAAGTAAACACTTGGTTTCCCTCATTCAAGCCGGAAAGAAAGTTGTTTATATGTCTGATGCTGGTTATCCAGGCATTAGTGATCCTGGCTACTTATTAGTGCAAGAATTAATCGCTAATGACATCTGTGTTTCCACTATTTCTGGCTCTTCCGCTTTTATTAATGCTTTAGTGGCCTCTGGATTAGAAACTAGACACTTTTTCTTCTATGGGTTTTTATCCGCGAAAGACAACGAAGCTAAAGAAGAGATTAGTAACTTAAAAGCTCTTAGAAATACTCTTATCTTCTATGAAGCACCTCATAGAATCTTAAGAACTTTTAATTTATTAAAAGAAGGCCTCGGAAATCGTAAAGCATGTTTGGCTAGAGAATTAACCAAACTTAACGAAGAATACATTAGAGGCACTCTTGAAGAACTCTCCATGATTGATGAAGATACCTTAAAAGGTGAGATGGTTATTATTGTTGAAGGAAATAACCAAGAAGTGATGATTAAAGACGAGGAAATCACTGCCCGTGTCGCTTATTTCACTAATTTAGGCCTTTCACAAAAAGATGCAATCAATGTCGTCAGTGAAGAGTTCAAAATCAACAAAAACTACATCAAAAAATTATTATTCTAAAACTTATGGATATCGTATTTGCAAAAGATAGGAACAAAAAGCCTAATCCTTTTATGGGATTATGGAAAAAGATCGTCGAGAAGTTTAAAAACTTCCGCTTTTCAAATACGTTTTATTATTTTCTAATACTCATTGTTATTAGCATTGGCTTTTATATGTTAATGCTCGTACAAAATGGTTTCACTTTAGCCTATGGTGGTGACTATACCGCTCAATATATCCCTATGGGATACCATATTTGGGATTATTATCATGACTGGATTAATACTGGCCACTTCACCTTATTTGATCCAGAACTATATTTAGGCGCTAACTCATTAGGTTCTAATGCCTATTATGGTTTATTCTCACCGTTTAATATCATCATAGTCTTACTACCAAGAGTCTTTGTGCCACATAGCGTTGCTATCACATCAATGATTAAGCTTGCTTGTGCGGGTTTATTCTTCTCAATCTACGTGAAGAAAGCCTTCAAAGTTAAAGAATCCGTTTCATTTATATGTGGTATCGCTTATGCCTTCTGTGGTTGGGGTGCTTTCTATCTTTGGTATAACAACTACCAAGACATTTTAGTGTTCTTACCAATCGTTTTATTAGGTATTGAAAAGACATTACAAGAAGAAAAACCATGGGTTTTAGCCTTAGGTGTCTTCTTCCTTGCTATTAGTAACTATGTTTTAATGGTGTCTTATCTTATCACCACTTTCTTCTATGCGATGTTCCGTTTCTTCCAAAGAATTAGAACAAACGATGCAAAGAAGAACTTTAGATTATTAGGATTAGGCTTTGCTGGTTATGCGGTTGGTCTATTAATGGCGGGATTTGTATTCATCCCCGCTTTTATGGCTACGATGTCATCCCCAAAACTTGATAGTTATTCCTATTTTGGTGAATTAAAGAAGTTATTAGCGGCTAAAGATTTTAAATCTTTCTTTGAATTATTATTCTCTTGGAAGAAAGCTCCTGATCAACATGGCCGTATTTTTAGCAATCGTATTTGGTATCCAATTATTGAATTCTTCTTCCCACCAACAACATGTCGTTCATTACCAACTTTAGAGTTATACAACTGGGACTTTGATGATATCGCTGTTTCTTTATGGTGCTATATCCCATTTATCATGTTCTTAGTGCCTGCTTTTATTCAATCAGGTAAAGAAAAGAAATGGTCCCACTACATCGCTTTAGCGTTAATTCTATTCTCATTATTCACTCCATTTATGTACTACTTAACCATGGGTATGACAAATGCCTATGCAAGATGGACATTAATTGTTCCCGCAATTTTGATTGCTTATGTTGGTACATATTTAAATAAGATTCCAAATGTTTCTAGATGGCATATTCATATTGGTTATGCATTTGCTTTAATTGGTATTATTGTTTCTTGGATTTTAACAAATCATCTTGCTGTAAAAGAGCCTAAGAACGGCAGTGATTTTATGTACCGCTTTGTGGAAGGTAATTTTAACTTCACCACCTTAGCGTTCATTCTTATGATTGTCTATACCACAGCGGTCTGGATTGTGTTGTTCTTAATTTACAATAAGAAAGCCTTCTTTATTGTGGTCACAGCGCTTGTATCCGCTGAAGCTATTGCTGTTGGTAACTTTGTTACTTGTGGCCATGGCTATGATGGCACACACAATAATGGTTACGATGCTAATGAGAGATTTAGAAAAGTCTTAACACAAGTGCAAAAGACCGATAAATCTTTCTATAGAGTCTATACTTCTATCGGTGATGCTTGGAGCATTAACAATAGCTTTATCAATGGTTATAACTCTGGCAGTTTCTTCCATTCCTTATATAACTTCGAAATTGATGATTTCACAATGTGGAATGGTTTAAGAGATGGTAGAAAAGCGGTCGCTGGTAGCTATCGTGGTAAGTACCAAGACTTAGATAATTTGTTGGGCGTTAAGTACTACTTTATCAGCAAAGCAAAGAGCATGTATAACAACATCGAGGCAAATAATAAAGGTGGATATTTAGCTAACGTCCCTCATGATTTTGAAGAAATGAAGGAATTAGAAACAAGTGAATACAAGGTTTATCAAAACAAAAACATGAATGCCTTTGGCCACGCTTATGACACGATTTATGATGGCGAATTAGTGGGTGATGTTTCTAGATATGATATTACCTGCGTCAAAAACGGTATTACCTTAGCCAATATGGCCGCGGTTTCTAAAGAAGACGCTGAAGAGATCAAGTCTGATAGCATTAGTGTAGTTAGTGAAAAACCTGAAGTTCCTTCTGTTCAATCACTCTATAAATCAATCGATTATAGGCACGCTGTTTACCATGTTGGTACATACGCTAAATCTTATGATTTTGCTAAGATTCCAGATATCGATAAAGACTTTGAACCAGTTCCAAACTATTTAGATGAAGATACGATGAAATACTTCGCTATGTATACACCAATGCATGATGGAGAGCCACTCTTTAAAGCGGGTACATCCTTATATGTTCGCGCTCCATTCTCTGGCTCTAGAAAATACAATTTCTATTTCATCGATAAAGATAACAAAATCTTCATGATGGACGCTCATGATGATGATACAAGTGATAATACCGCTTATATGCGTGGCTTCTACATCACTAGAGACGTTTATAAAATCGCCGTGTGTGGCAAATATTTCGAAAGTTATACTTCCGATAGCAATGTTAGATTCTATTCCGAAGATATTTCCCACTATCGCAATAGATGGGATAAGTTAAATGCTAATCCAGTCACCGATATCAAATATTCCGCGGATAAATTCACATTCAAAACCAACTATACTTCTAGCAAATTAGTGGTCTCCTATGTAGCGTTTGATAATGGCTGGAAGATTAAAGCTAAAGACAACACCACTGGTAAAACCAGTGACTTAAAAGTTTATAAGGCTAACGGTGGTTTTGTTTCTTTCGTTGCGCCAGTCGGT
>JAEEGJ010006775.1_pt1 | contig 33900 bp, 42 predicted proteins | sample 8958761 | NCBI WGS metagenome assembly JAEEGJ01 (sample SAMN16246546, study PRJNA631951) | gut metagenome | biome: gut microbiome; feature: rumen; material: RS-attached | host: Bos | place: Iran: Karaj | collected 2018-10
TCTTCTGTGAAATCGATCAGATCCTTCGTCTTCCAGAAAAGCACCTTGTTTTCCTCCGGTTTATATGCCTCACCACTTTCAAGTATCCTCTCGGCACTGATACCGATGTATCCGTCATTCATTATGAAAATATTCGGATTCTTGACGCCCAGTGGCAATAATGTATTGTCATCCAGAATAACCGCTTTCGCAAAAAGGATGCCATAATTTCTGTTCAAGCACTGCTTTTCATTACTGTCCAAGGTGAATGAAAAATGTATGCTGTTCGCTAATCCCGCAGGATAATATTCATCCGTCGCTCTTGTAAAAACATATAATCTGCTGTTAATACGTTCCATTTTACCTTTTCCCCTATATATTCCTGTCTCTTAAAAGCAATTACCAGTGTATAAATTCTCCGCCGATCACCCCACGCACACTTTCGTCTGCCAGAATACCATATTTTTCCGGGTGCCTGTACTTATCCCCCATGATATCCTCGCTCCTGTGGGTCCTTAAGGTATTCAGGTCTAGTTCTGCAACATAAACGCCCGGAGCCCTCGGTGCCTCAAATACACACATATCTCTGGGCCTTTCACCGTCACGGAACCACGGTACGCCATCGAACAGCGTTGACCTTCCATTACAATCAGGGTGGCCTTCAGGATAGTTACAGGTAGCGACGGCAACCATATTCTCGTATGCCCTGGTTCTCAATGCCGATAACCTGTTAATCTCCATCGGACAACCGTTTGGTGCAAGTATTAACTCGGCTCCCTTGAGCATCAATATCCTCGCGCTCTCCGGAAATTCCCTATCGAAACATATCATTGATCCTATCTTTACTTTTCCTCTTCCGAAATCGAGTTCAGCTGTACAAAAATCTTTACCTCCGGACAGGACTTTTTCAAGGTCAAATGCACAAGTATGTACTTTTGAATAATGCATAACCTCCTTGCCGGTCCTGTCAAAAACAATTATTGAGTTCAAAGGTTTAGGATCATTTTTTTCAAGGAAAGTGATACCGATCGCCATCTCAAGTTCAACGGCCAGATCGCGAAATCCGGTTATAAAACAACTATCTTTCTCTATGGCAAGCTTATTAAGTTCCTCCTCTTCCTGTGGCAGGAAATACCCATCACTCCACATCTCGGGGAACAGTGCTATGTCTGCCCTTTTGTTTTTTGCCTCGATACAGGCTTCCTTTCCTATTGCCAGATTCTCTTCGAGAGATTTTCCCGGCAGGATCTGTATAAAACCGATTTTGAAATTCATATTCTTTCTCCGGTATGTTCATAGTATTATTCTTTTCCCTGTAGCAGTACGGATGCAATTTCACGTGTCGGCCAGAAAGCGCATAGATGCAGTCTTGTGATCCGAGCCATAAACGGATGAAACGATTTTACCAGAGTCCTTAGTGAATCATTGACAATCTGCGGTTCATCGATGAGTATTGTCACATGAGGCGTCCAGGGTCGTTCATCAGTACTTTTTATCTTTACCGCATCATGAAGCTGCAATAATCCTGAGGGATTCATGTCGGGGCCGCCAAAAAGTACTCTTCCTTCGGCAAACATGCCAATATGGCTGATATGTACTGGTATTGGAGAGAATATACTACCGAGTCTCTGCATTTCTTCAACTGCCACGTTCTCTTCATCCAATGGGAATGTTGCCAGGCTTATATGAAACGGAAGTCCCGGTGTCTGTACTCCCTTAAATCCTGCATCCTGCAGTTCTTTATACCATCCGGACATTAGCTTCTGTGAATCATCATCCAAGTCCGCCATCAAAGTTAAAAACTGTTCCGCCATTAGAAAATTCCTCCTTGATATAATACATCTCACCATCGGTCTATTGAACCTTGTTCAGGTTACGATACTCACTTGGTGTTATTCCTTTCAGGCTTTTGAAAACCCTGTTAAAACTCGGTATGCTCTGGAAACCGGACTGCATGGCAATATCCGTAAGGCTCATGCTATCAATCGGAAATAGGGCTATGGCCGCATCTATTCTTATCATGTTAAGCCACTTGTTATAATTTATGCCTGTAAGTTCCTTAAAAGCTTTCGAAAAATACTCCTTGCTGAAGCCTGCCATATCTGCAATCGTTGATTCTGAGAAATCTTCATCTGTAAGGTTGTTCTTTATATAATCAGTTACTTCCATTATCTTTTTGACGGTCTCTTTCGGAACCGTACCTCCGGCCCCCGAAGGTTCCGGCCTCAGTTCATACCTGTAATCATCAAGAATCACCAGCATCTGCAAAAGAAGCATACAACAGCGGCTCTCCCGCGTCCTTCCCTCAGAGTTATATATGGCTGCCATCTCATCAGTAAGACTTGAAAGCTTGTCTGCCAGCTCAGGATGATGACGCCGGCTTATCACATGGATATCGTGATAATAATGCATTATACGCTCAAAGTCAAAAAGTGATTTCACAAAAGCACTTGTAAACTGGATAACAACCGCCTTTTTTCTGTCCGCATCCACTATCTCATGCTGTTCCATAGGCCAAACCAGGACAAAATCCCCTTCCTCAAGCATATAATTTGTCTGGTTCACACGGTAAATATTCGGAGAACCTTCGCCTACGCGTATGATCTCACCGTAAGTATGCCAATGATTCTGATAGCTTCTGCCTTCATATCCCGTTGCCACGTTTATGGCATGGCTGTTATAAAATCCATAGGTCTCATATTCCTGATAATCCATCTTATCCCCCATATAAAAACTAAAAAATGATAACACCTAAAGTTAAAAAATGATAAGATAAATCCCCCTGCCGGTAGTATATTATGATCAACAAAGAAAACAAAGCACACTTTAAGGAGGACAAAGATATGTTTAATTTATTCCAGAAAAAAACAAAGCTTGTTGTATACAATGAAGCACAGAAAGATGAACTCGTAGAGAAATTCGAGCAGAAGAAAGTTGCCTATAAGCTGAGAATGATCGAGGATGAATTCTCAATCGGTAAATCGGTATATGAATTCACTCTTGCACAGTCAGATTTGGCAAAAGCAAGTTAATCTGTTCATACGCTCACTTATTTACTTACGACACCCTTAACAACAAATTTTCTCTTTGCTATAAGTTCTCTATCCGTTTTATCGGGAACAAAGACCTCTTTTTGTAATTCCCCGCATGTTCCGATGTCTCGGACGATTAGGAACGTGGCTATGGCGGTACCATGCGTCAAAGTCACCTCGAAAACGCCTTCAGCGTTTCCTCGGTAACAAAACGATGCTCCGCATCTCATTTCAGTCGGGGCTTGAACCCCGCCTGAAACGAAGATCTCTCCCCACCTTCGCTACGCTAAGAGGTGGGGGATATCTTCTGTTTTGTTATATTTCGTTTTAAACACCAGCTTATACTATAGTATAATTAAAGCCTAATATCAACATATTTTTCTCAGTTATTTACATATTATTCTAAAAAAATTGCGAAAGATCAAGGTCCTTCTTGATCTTTCGCTCTCGGTTAGAATATCCTATACTATTGTATTTCCGCGACTTCTACACCTTTTGTTTTGGTCCTGTTTTCACCCGGGTCACTTACTACCGCACCGCCGTATAATTTCTTGTCTGTAGCCGGCTTAGCCTTATCCCCGTCGGGTACTTCGTCTCCGGGTTTTAATGTACCCACTTTAGTTCCTTTCTTATCCGATTCGCTGACAGAATTGGTTTCTTTGGGCGAATCATCCTTCTTGTCGCCTCCGCATGCGGTAAGTGAAAGAACAAGTACAAGTATTATGATAAATACTATGCTTCTGGTGATCCTCTTTTTCATATTGAACCTCCTGATATCCCATAAATTGTTTTTTTATGTTTCTGAAGATTAGACGAGAGTGATATCCTGTCGGTTCCATATTCAAAATTTACCTTTCCTCCTGCTCTTTATCAGCATCGTTTTCTTCATTCATAGTTATTGTCAATCTTTTATTTTGCTGACCCATTTTTTCAGTTCCTCTGTGTTTTTAAGAACTTCCGCATTTATAATCTCAGCACCTGTTACATAGGGCATAAGCTTCTCAGCAGTCTTTCCTATACTGCTCCCGCCGGATGTTGCAAACACATACACTTTCTTCCCGGTCCAATCATAGTCTTTGCAGAAAGTATTGATGATGTTAGGTGCACTCCAGTACCAAATAGGAAAACCAATACATATTGTATCATAATCTCCGAAATTTTCTACCTTCCCGGCTACAGGAACATCCTTCTTACCTGCTTTCTCTTTGTTGCATCTTGAAAGCGGATTTTTCCAATTTATATCTGCCTTTGAATATTCTTCAACAGGCTTTATTTCAAATAATTCGCCACGGGTTAGCTTTGCGATAGCCTCAGCCGCCTTTCGGGTTCTTCCTGTTTCCACTGAAAAATAAGCAATAAGTGTCTTCATACCTTTCTTCCTCCCTATAGTTTTACATATTCTTTCCAAACCGATATTCTTCCGGATACCTGCAAGTTTTATCTACATATGCCAGCTCCCGCATCCCTGTCAGGTGCTCGCCATCGAACTTCAATTCAATTATGTATGGCAACCAATTGACAATACGAAGAAAATCATTCAGACCAAAATCACTGTTGTAATGCTGAAGTATCGTGCTCAAGGCTGTCCCATGGGTTCCTATCACAACGGTCTTGCCCTTATACCTGCCAAGGATCTCAGAAAAAGCATCCATATTTCTTTCCTGCACGCTCTTTAAGTTCTCCCCGCCTTCTTCTGCAAAACTGAAATCCCTCCATCTCTTCTCAAGGAGGCCCGATTCAAAACTTCCAGTTTTTCTTTCCCTTAACCGTTCATCCGTAAATATATCCATTTTATAGAAATCTGCTGCAGGCTTAATGGTATCTATGCTTCTTTTATAGGGGCTGCACAAAAAAGCGTCTATCTTCATGTTTTTCAGGACATGTATAACAATCTGCCTGTCAAGAAGTCCTTCCGCTGTAAGTGGCCTGTTCCTGTCATCATCGCCGTAAACGGACTGTGCATGGCGGACAAAGATAATATCTGTGAGTATTTCACCCATAATAATCCTCTTAAATATTATAAATAATATAAAGTTTCAGAATTTACAATTTGCATCCGCATTCCGTAACAAAGCGTATCAGCTTAGAAGCCTCTTCTCTTCTAAATGGAAAAACCCTATCCAGATACCTGTAGTATATTAGCATTGACCAATATACCTCATATCCTCCCGCATCAAATTCATCTATGGTGGGAAAGTATAGTAAGCAACCATTTGTATAGCCATTCATATAGAAGAACTCATTATGAAGTATCCGGACTGCTTCCAATGCAAATCCCACCATAAATTCATAAGGTCCTCCGCACATACACCAGTCCCCTATTGAGAAGAACTGCATCTCTACATCTTCCTTCTGCTCATGTACCCCGGCCTTGTTTAATTCTGCGACCTTTTTCAACCATCCGGAATCTTCTATTCCACACATTGTTTCTGCTTCTTTTGCTATGCCTAAGGCCTCATCTGTAGAAGGAACATCTGAAACCAGATCTATATGCCAGGAATACATGTGCACAGTAAGCTCTTTATTTTGATTGATTGAATCAAACTTCGAACTAACACTCTCCGTAATCAGATTTGCCATATCCTCCAGAGCAGTCTTACTCCTGATACATTGCTCCGACCGTGCATCCACCGGAGTTTCCTCTGAACAGAAATATATTGGAGCTGTACTTCCTGCTGCTCCTTGTATAACCATAACCGGACATTGAAATCTCAAGCTTGCTGTTTTGCGAACATCTCCGAAATAATCGGGAGAGATCATATAATTATCCCGTTTCAAAACATTACCATGAGCTGTAACCCGTAGGATCAAGAGTTTCGGGCAGTCTGTCTTGATATCACATATTTTCAAAATACCGATCCTGTCATCCGTATCCTTCGAAATCCATCTTCGGTTAACACCAATCTTTGCCATGCCATTATCCCAGCCGACAGAAACCGGGCTTATGTTCTCCGCTGCCTGAGATACGCATATCTCTATTTTATTACATACTTCCTCAAAATAAGTGCGATCCTCATCCGCATCCGGAGCTGCATGTGTGTGAGAAAAACAAAGCATAACTTTTTCTGAAGATATCCCTAAGAGATTTCCCACCCGTTCTCGTAATATGTTTGATAACTCTAAAGTAAATCCGATGCTATCAATAGTAATCAAACAACAGATGCCATCATTCTTCCACACTGCTACCTGCGCCATCAGAGGAGCCAATATGCCCTTTGACAAATTGCTTTCTCTGTAAAAACCTACCAGTTTCATCGGTGTTAGCGGAGTTATATCTGCCTCGGCATATCCTAACTGCAATTTAGCTTTATTCATTCCTTTTTTAATTGCTCCATTTATTTTTCATTTTGTATTTTTTTCGAATGTAAAATACCGATAGAACCAGAATTATAGGAAAACCTATCCCTGCCAACACACCTGCCTGCAAATTATTTGAAGCTTTCTGAGATACATTTCCAATGATTGCCGGCCCAATGGCTCCACCTAAATCTCCCGCTAATGCAAGAAGAGCAAACAGTGCTGTCCCACCGGTTGGAAGTACCCGGGATGAAATACTGATAGATCCCGGCCACATTATTCCGACTGAAAACCCGCATACTGCACAGCCTATCAATCCGACCACCGGAATACCTGCTAAGCCTGCCACCAGATAGCACACCAGACACATTGCCCCTGATGCCATCATGAAAATCGTCAGATCGACTTTTCCACCGAACTTACCATAAAGCAATCTGCTAATTCCCATGCATATCGCGAACCCGCAAGGTCCGGCCAGATCTCCAACTGTTTTTGATACATTTAGTGCTGATTCAGCAAATGCAGATGCCCATTGAGCCATTGCTATTTCGGAAGAGCCCGCGCAGATCATCAAAACAATAAAAATCCAGAATGCTTTTGTTTTGAAGAGTTCAAGCATAGTCATGCTTTTGCCTTCTTTTACCAAAGGCTCTATTGGACAGGTAGCAAAATTATAGATATTATATAATGGTATGATTGACCATATCAGTGCCATTATTCTCCAATGCTCTATACCAAAGACAGAAAAGAATATGGTAGAGCATAATACAACCCCAACCCATCCCCAGCAATAAAAGGAATGAAGAAGGCTCATCATAGTATCTTTATTTTCAAATGGACATGCTTCAACAATCGGGCTGACCAGTACCTCCGTCAAACCACTTCCTATCGCATATATAATAACACACACAACAATCCCATAGAATGGCTCTGATAGTAAATCAGGCAGGACGGCCAGTCCGGCTATCCCAAGCCCTGATGTAACCTCTGCAGCAATAACACATGCTCTGTATCCCAGTTTATCAACTATGCCGGCACATAAAAAGTCAACTACTAACTGTGTAATAAAGAAGCCGGTTGAAACAAAAGCAAGCTTGCCAAAAGATATATCATAAACATTGTAAAATGTTATATACAGCAAAGGTAAAAAATTGGCACAAATAGCTTGTGTTACAAATCCCAAATAGCATGCCCTCTGTGTCTTTTTATAATTCTTCGTTTTTCTCGTCATTTTAATTTCCAATTGTGTTGACATTTAATCTTTTACAGGACAAGCCTATCTACTCTCCCTATGGTGGCTTTTCCGCAAATGACATTCCGCTTGTTCCGACAATTCCTTTCCCCTGATCTATTAAAATGTCACAGTATCGCCCGCAGCAATATGCACTTCCTTATCTCCATAAGAAAACCAGATATCAGTAGCTGTGGGATTGATACATAATGTCATATCGGTGTTAAATATAAGCTGATCAAAAGCATGGCAATAATCATATATCTCAATATTGGTTGCATACCAGATATCCTGTTTTCCACTAACTTTCTCTGCAAATTCTTCAATTATTTCCCAATTGTCCATAGCTTCGAACTCATAGCTGTGCCCCCACAGATAAAAAAGCATTGGTGACCAACCATCTTTAGCACCTATAAACCTTTCCACCAGGTTCATAAGCTCAGGATCATTATGATGGCATGTCGCAGGCATTCTCAACCAATCCTGAGGTACTCGGAATCCGTGAGTGGAATTAACTGTTCTTGCATAGCATATCCCACAATTTCTAAGTATCTCAACACTCTTATCATCAAATGCCCCATATGGATAAGCAAAACCTCTGATAACAGTATTGAAAATCTCTTCAAGGGCTCTCCTGTCGCGAATGATCTCCTCTGTAGCTATATTCCCTGGGAGTCCGACCAGCGCAGCATGAGTATATGCATGAGCAGCTATCTCCCAGCTACTGGCAGCATAAACTTCTTTTAATCGTTCAAGCGGCATCCGTCTGTGTATTGTTCCGGGAGCATATGTGGTTCCCTCCGGGGGGAAACACCCGCTGTTTATATTAAAAGTCCCTTTAAGCCCCTTTTTTTCAACGATTTCTATAAGATGCTCATCCTGTTCAACTCCATCATCATAGCTTAAGGTAAGTGCTTTCGGTTTTCCTTCAGGAAATCTCATTATTAAATTAGCCATTGTTCCTCATACTCCTCTCCAAATTAGTTTTATTGACTTTTGTCCGGGTATTTGAAAAACCGGTTGACGCTTCATAGTGAAGCCTCACACGACTAAAGTCGCGTGCTTCCTATAGCAGCCTTTCGGCTGCGCCCACTTTAGGTGGGCGGACTGCGTTTCTACCCTACAGCCTAAACTCAGATGATTACGCTACTGGAGCATTAATCTCCGCATACAGGTTAATTAGTGTAGAGAACGTGCAGGTGCTTCTCTTACTGCACTGAGGGACTTTAGCCTCAATCAGCAACCTTGAACTCTCATCCAAGGATTTTAAGATCTCGCGTAAGAAATACCTTGCCCCTATGTTATACGAAGCTGATAGATCGCAATTATAAGTCTTACCATTTTGGAACTTGCAAAGTTCATAAGTATTAAAGCCACCATCTTTGCCACGAAGGACAGTCCCGCTGCCATCATAGGCCAGTTTAGAAGTCCCCCATGCACAGATATGGCTTATCCTCATACCGAGTCTGTGAGCCTTGTTTGTAACAACAGCCTGTACTTCCTGACTGCGCCAGAATTTAAGTTTTTGCTTCTTTGAACCATGTATACGCCCTTTTTTATCCAAGTGCTCAAACACTATGACATCTGCATTATAAAGGACAGCTATATCCATGATGTAGTTAGCGGTTTTTGTTGCAATGTCGTGGCTGATGCCTTTGGCTTTTTCCCATAGCCTCGGAGTTTTATGGTTACCATGCTGCTGAGCCTTTTTGATACGGTTTACGCTGTGTGTCAGATGGTCTGTTTCTCTGGAAAGCTTACAGAAATGCCTTCCAAGAATAGTGCCATTCGGGCGCATCACGGAAACCGTAGCGGCGGTATTTATGCCAAGGTCTACAGCAACAATAGTCTGTTCATATACAGGTGTATCGCCAATCGTAACCTTTTCCTCGAACGGGAAGTCTAAGAACCATTCCTTGCCACGTTTCTGAAGGGTGGGGGCACATTGTTTACGGGTACTGCAGCGTCTGTATATGTAGTCCATATCTGATTTCTTGAGGTCTACTGCTATCCAGTCCCATGTATTGCGTACATAGACCTTTATCTGTGCATTGTACATATCAGTCTGATCATACATCACAGTACGGTACATGGATGGGAATACATAGCCGGCTTTGGGAGTTGATGGCTTATTGCCAACAGGATTATCATTCCAATTAGCCAGGTTGCTCTTATAGGAAGATACTTTCCCGATAGCTTCGTTTATAGCGCCCCGGCGCATATAGCTCGGCATCTTATAGAACTTTGCATCAAAATCATATGCTGGATTGGAATTATCTTTTGTGGCATGGATAAGAGTTTCGATATATGTGAGCCTGTTTGCACCCTTGAATGTAGAAATATCATCCCAATTATCCAGACAGACAGCGACAAGATAGTCTACGGCATGTCTGTATACGATGACAGTATCTTTAAATATACTGTTGTAGTGTTTGATTTTGACACTATAAGACGTGTATATCTGCATACCGCAACCTCCTTTTATAGTAGCTGTTATAAGTATATAATAGCATAAAATCAGGAATTCTACAACAAAAAAAGCCGCCTAACTCACGACTAAAGTCACGAGCGTGCGGCGGCTAATCGTCAACCTGCTTCTACGTCCTGGTTACAAGAAACCATAACCACAGACCTGTTTTTCCCCGTCTTCCAGTAATTCGCAGACTCAGTGTTATAAGCTCAATAAAACAGACTTGCAGCCTTTTTCATACGTTCGGCGATCTTTACTTCAAACGGGCACCTACTTTCACACCCTTTACAGCCTATGCATTCCGAGGCTGTATGTTCCAGAGCCTTATAATGCTCTCTCACACTTTCCGGTATGGTCTCCTGTAAAGATGCAAGGTCGTACAGTTTATTTACCATAGCTATATCAATGCCTGCAGGGCATGGCTTGCAATGACCGCAATATGTACACTGCCCTTTGTAAGAATGTAAGGGAGCTGCAGCTATGACTGAAGCGTAGTCCTTTTCGTCATCAGTAGCATTTTCATATGAAACCGCAGCATCTACCTGGTCTTTTGTATCGTATCCGCATAAAATAGATGCCACGCCTGGCCTGGTCAGAGCATAGTGAACAAGCTGTATAGGCGAAAAAGCTACTCCGAACGGTGACCTTTCTTTATCCAGCAAAGCACCCCCGAAAAAGCCCTTCATTACAGTCAATCCTACATTATTCTCTTCACACATTCTGTAAAATTCTGCACGTTCGGGATCTATCCCGGCATATTTATCATCATATCCTCCCCACATAGTATCTAAATCCTCAGTAGCAGGGCGCATGTCAAATGCAGGGTTTATACTGAACAGTATCATCTCTATAAATCCGGTCCGGACAGCCCGCTTTCCGATCACCGGATTATGAGTACTTAAACCGATATGCCTGATCTTTCCTTTTTCATGAAGCTCATGTACATAGGTGATAAAATCCCCGCTCATGACCTTATTCCACTCATCTACGGAGTCAATATAATGTATCATTCCCAGATCAATATAATCTGTTTTTAGCCGATTAAGCAGGTCCTCAAATGCCGGTCGGACATATTTCAAGTCTCTTGTTCTTACATACTGTCCGTTCTGATATGTTGAACCTATATGTCCCTGAACATACCAGCTTTCCCTGCATCCTTTCATTGCACTGCCGATAATATCCCGAGATTTCGGATCCGGCATCCAGCAGTCAACTATGTTTATCCCTTTACTGTGGGCATATTTGAGCAGTTCAACAGATTCCTCTGTCTCATGTCTTTCCAGCCACTCTCCTCCAAATCCGATCTCGCTGACCTTTAGCCCTGTTTTCCCCAAAATCCTTGTTTTCACTAGCTGATCCTCCTACAATATATCTATAAACAATAGCGCTTTATTTGCTATGCCTAAATGCACATAAACATCTTATTTTTTTAATTTTGACTTATTTTTTTATTTTAGGGGTTCTGCCTCACAATCCTACAGAAGAGTTTCGCAATCACCTAATAATTTTTTTTATGCCCTAAAATTACAATCTTTACAGTTTGTAAAGAAAGCCTACTTCTTCATAATCTTTATACCCGATATTTGTCGTATGCTCACCTATGATCTTCCCGCCCATTTTCTCATAAAACTTCCTGGAAGGATAATTCTCTTTCAAGCACCAGATTATCATGTTTTTTCTGCCCTGTTTCTTCAGATCATCGATCACATATGAAAACAGTCTTCTGCCCAAGCCCTGCCTTTTTAACTTCGGATCCACATAAAGTGCTATCACTTCACTGTCTATTTCCAATACATCTTTCGTAAAAGAATTATCATTTACATACCAGCAATAACCGACTATGCGACCCTCTGAAACAGCTACAATGTAATCCCTGTACTGTTTTCTTCTCCTGTCAGCCAGTATACCCTTGTCCATATTATCTAAGTACTCGTTGCTGACAATGCCTCTATATGATGTTTGCCAGGAATTTATCAGTATATCCGTTACAGCCTCGGCATCCTCTATTTCCATTCTCCTTATGATAATGTCATCCATATTACTCATCTATCCTTGAAAAATTATCTACTGGAATATTTCTTTACATTAGACATTTTTTATAATTTTTTCTGTAGCCAAATTAGGTCATACCATCTTTCATATTTCTTCCCTATCGACTTCATATGAGCAACCTGGGTATAGCCTTCTTTCAGGTGAAAATTCAAGCTGTCGTGCGTCAGATACTCATCTTCGTTCTCCGAATAAGCCACCCCTGCAAGTATATTAACTATCCCCTGTTTTCGCAGTCTTGTCTCCAGCTCAGAATATAATGAAGACCCAATTTTCTTTCTTCGAAAATCCTTGTCAACATAAATCGACGTAGTAGCTGTCCAGTTGTATGCCTCGCGTGCGCTATATGCTCCGGCATAAGCATAACCTACCACTCTGTCATTATATGTGCACACAATATATGGATATCTCTCGACCGTCTTTCTTATCCTGTCCTCAAACTCATTTGCTGAAGGTGCCTGATATTCAAAAGAAACGGCAGTATTCTGTACATAATAACTATAAATTTCTGCCAGTCTCTCCGCATCTTCGAGTTTTACTTCTCGTATTTTGTATTCCTTAGCCACTATTTTCCCCCAACCTGTCTGCTTTCAGCTGTACTTTTACCAACGATCCATGTTCTTTTTGAACTTCTCGGTATATGCCGCCTTGAGCTCTTCTGCCGATATCCCGTAACACAGCAATACGTCGTTATAATACATAAGGACATCCGCCAGTTCTTCTATGAGGTGTCCCCTTTCAGGATTCTCCTGTTCAGCAGCTTTGCTTCCATGTTTTTTAATTATATCTATAACCTCACCTATTTCTCCAATCATCCAAAGAAGCTTGTTTTTCCCTGTTTCCGGTGATATCTTTTCCCATTTATCCTTGTATTTTTCCTGCAATGCTATCTGCATTGACCGCATCTCATTTATTCCAAAATCATCCATAACCCTATATTCCCTTTATATATTATCAGTTTTATTACTGTATTTTTATCCAATATCTCCTTATAGGTTCATTATCCCCAGCAACAGATACTGTATTTTCCAGTATGCCGCCACATTTCTCAACTGTTTTCCATGAGCCTACATTTTCTTCGTGAACACCGATTAAAACTCTATTTATATGTCTGGCCTTAGCCTGTTCAAGCATTAGTTTAAGGCTTTGAACAGCATACCCTTTCCTGCGCTCGCTCGGACGTATGCCATATCCGATATGCCCCCACGAATTGAAGCCTTCAACTGTAAGGTAATGCCTGAGGCTTGTAGCTCCTATAAGCCGGCCATTCTCATCTATCACAAAATAAGAAGTTGTCGATGCATAAGGGGAATCGTTAGTTGCATGCTCGCACATATCCAGCATTTTAATGAACTTGGCAAATTCTTCCAAAGTATCAAACGGCTCATTAAGGAACCATGGCACTATCTGAGTTTTACTCTCCTGCCATTCCCTCATCATATCGTTGTATTGAATAAAGAATGTCAGATCCGGTTTAACCAAACATACTTTTCCAGAGCTCTTCTGTTTGCCGCCCATCCCCCAGTTTTCTAACGGAGGCTCATTGAATATGATAAATATATCCGAAGGAGAAATCGATAATCTGTCTGAGATCTTCTTTGTAATCTTCTCTATGGCATCCTTTTTCTGCTCGCAGGTCCTTCCCGGGAAAACAGTCAGTTCGATTATCATGAAATTTTCCGTTTTCCCATCAGGAAACTCGAAATCTTCCCTGTCTATTTCTACTATGCGCTGAAACCTGTCCCAGTCCTCTATTCCAAAAGTCTCTATTAAAGCCTCATGTACAGAGTCAAGCAAAGTTTTCTTGAATTCCTTACTCTTGCCTTTTACTACATCTATTCTTACCAATGGCATATGAAAACTCCTTTACTTTTTATTCAAAAATCCGTCGGAATTCGCTGATATTCTTACCATTTTCAGATCCGTAGATCGCAAATCGCACCTCATCGAAAAAGTACCCGTAGCCCTCGTCAATAAGTATTTGCTTAAAATACCCGGCCACATCATGTGGCTTATTTCCAAAAGCTCCGCACCCCCATGCACCAAGCACAAGATTTTTGTACCCGTTATCTGCAGCAATCAGTAGAAGTATCTTAATTCTCCTGATCATAGTTTCCTCTATAAGTTTTGAAGAAGCAAACAGGGCTGCCCCTCTCCTGTTAGGAGCAGGAACCGTGATAACGCTTACCGTAAAAGGCTCTTCAAGTAATTCGAGAGCTGCATTCCTGAACACGAACACATTCTCTGATAACAGCATATAATCAGATTCGACTTTGCTAAAGTGCGTATTGTTATAATGGTACATCTCAGATGCTTTTTCAGACGATATAGATGCATACAGAGTACTACACCTGCAGAGTGCTTCCTCCTGCGCATTGGCTCCGATTTTAAATCCCCCACCCGGATTATGTGCATTGGCGAAATTCATGACATATGGGTTATCCATATCTCTTGCAGCTTCATAAGAATCTGCATTTATGACCTTAATTGTACATATTTTATCCTGCTTTATATTGGAGAAATCCTTATTAAGAAGAGCCTCTCCGTCATCAGGAGAATATACAGCAACTCCCGTATGCTCTTCTTTTTTAAATGCAATTTTCTTTCCTGAAACCTCGTATGTTCCGGTCTCAGTAATCCCTATAGTCTCTTTTGCAACCTTAATGTTATTCATAAAAAACCCCTTCTTTTGGAACAATCGTCACAGGCATATATCCACTGCCTATATTTTTCGAAAACCTGCATATATTATACCAAATCACGTTTTTGTTTTCAAACAAAATAATGCTTTTTGTTTTATGTTCTTCCCTAAAAATTCCAAATACTTTCCACGTAGATTCCTATTTTTGGGTTTATCATATGGCTGCAAGCAAAAGTATCGATATAATGCATACTGCTTTCTGTCTGCAGCAGATGGCAGAATACATCTAAAAAGGAGGAAAAATGATCAGGAAAAATCTATTTAAGACAGCTTGTGCATTGTCAGCTGCGATCATCGCGCTTTCTTCTGTCCCTGTAGCAGCCGAAGAAATCACAACTCCGACAGAACAGGTTCAGGAAGACACAACAGGCACTGTTGACGAAACAGTAAAAAAATCGAAGCACAAGAAGCACAGGAAATCAGAAATTTCTGAAGGCGAAGGTACTGTGACTGACAAAACTTCAACCGACAGCACCGTAACCAAGAAAAAACCCAAGAAAGAGAAGAAAACCGAAGTTTCTGAAGACGGTACAGTAACAGAAAAGAAAACAAAGAAATCCAGAAAGCCGGGTGGCAAGAAAAAGCCTTCTTCCAAGAAGACCTATGATTCTGCTGTCCAGGATTCCCAAGCAGCCAATGAAGCATAAGATGTAAAAAAATCCCATCCCAGGAAATCAACTTTGGGATGGGATTGCTGCTATTTTTCACATTTCTTTTATGCACTTCATCTGAGGACTATCATCACTTAACTGCATCAGCTCTATCTTGTTGCCGTCGGGATCATGAGTCCAGCATTGCCAGTTATAATCTGCTCCCTGTTTCGGAGCATCATCCTGCGGAGCTCCTGTCTCAAGGATCTTCTTCCACGCATCCTGTATATCGTCCACAGACACACATATATGGAAGAACCCTATATTTTCATCCTTATAAGGAATCTCCTTTGTTGCTCCATAGAATAGCTCGATAAACTGCCCTCCACCGCCATACATATATACTATCCAAGGCTCACCATTCTCGGGTCTAGGAATATCGAATGCCTTTTTAAACCCAATAGTCTTCTCATAGAATGATACGGTTTTCTCCATATCCTTTACATTAAATGCTACATGTCCTATTCCTTTTATCATTTTTGCCTCCCCAAAAAAAATTATATCCTGTACAGCATCAGGGAAGGAATTTCCCAGATGCAAGATAAAGTTCATACCATTCATGATGCGTAAGGTCTACTTTTGCAGCATCACATATATCTTTAAGATGCTCAGGATTCATTGTTCCGGCAATTGCCTGCATTTTAGCCGGATGTCTCAGTATCCATGCGATAGCCACAGCTGTCTTGGGAACACCATATTTCTCCCCTATTTCCTCAAGCTTCTTGTTTAATTCAGGATAATCAGGGTGATCCACGAAACAGCCTTTGAACATGCCTATCTGCAGAGGAGACCATGCCTGGATCGTGATATCATTGAGCCTGCAGTAATCCAGGATCCCGTTATCCCTGTCTGTTGAGCGGTCTGTTGTCATGTTGTTCAGATACAGTGCAGCATCAATAAGCTGTGTCTGGTCTAATGAGAACTGCAGCTGGTTGAAAACAAGAGGCTGCTTAACATATTTCTTTAGGAGCTCCAGCTGTCCGGGAGTCACATTGCTGACACCGAAATACCTAACCTTTCCTTCGTTATAAAGTTTGTCAAACGCATCGGCTACCTCTTCCGGATCAAATATCAGGTCCGGGCGGTGAAGCAGAAGGACATCTATATAATCCATCTTTAGCCTGCTAAGTATCCCGTCTGCGCTGTTAAGGATATCTTCCCTGCTCCAGTCAAATTCCTTAGTATCGAAATGCAAGCCGCATTTGCTCTGGATTATCACATCTTCCCTTTTGAGCCCTGTCATCGGGAATGCCGCACCGAATCTTTCTTCAGCTTCGCCGGCTCCGTAGCATGTAGCATGGTCGAAGAAATTCACTCCAAGCTCCGATGCAGTTTTTATCATTTTAGCTGCATCTTCGACTGACAAAGCAGGCATACGCATGCATCCAAGTATGATCCTTGATGCATTTTGAGGTCCGTTAACTATATTCTTGTATTTCATCTGTTCCTCCTAAAAAACTAAAAATCATTTATCTTGTAAAATTTGTCCAAACACGGTTTTCCGTATCCGGAAGCCCGATATTCTCCTTACCCATAGCAATACTCTTCATAAGGAAAACCATATTCCTTGCAAGAACCCTCATGACCTGCATACCCTCTGCATCTTCCCTTCCCTCACCGGGGAACCAGCCATAGATATTGTTCCAGTACTGTGACGTGGCTATAGGCATATTTGAAAGCGTGAAGAATTTGTTCAGCTCATCAAAAGTGGCCGTACATCCGGATCTTCTTGCGCTCACAACGCTTGCACCCACTTTAAGGCTCTTGTCAAACGATGTGCTGTAGAACAGTCTCTGAAGCGCAGACATGACCGTACCGTTTGCGGATCCGTAATATACCGGAGAACCTATTACAAGGCCATCTGCTGCTTCAAATTTTACAGCAAGCTCGTTTACTATATCATTGAAAACACACTTATGGTTTTTCCTGCAGGTCTCACATGCGATACAGCCCCTGATATCATTCCTGCCGAGCAGGATATTCTCATATTCCACGCCCTGAGCTTCAAATACCTGCTCCATCTCATGAAATGCAAGAGCTATATTACCGTTTTCTCTCGGGCTGCCGTTAAGCATCAATACTTTCAGTCTTTCTCCCATATAAAAATCACTCTCCTTATATTCAGTTAGAATGGATAATCCTCATTCATATTCGTTATGAACCTGTGTCCGTCAAAATCATACCTTTTCTTTTCAAACAGCTCCATCAGTATACCTGCAGCTTCATATGAAGAAAGCGGAGCAGGATTGTCAGGTCTGCCGTCCGTACGGATCCATCCCGGATGGACACAGAAGATGTTTATGGAATGATCACCCTTAAATGTATTATACAGGTTCATCGTTGCCATATTAAGGGCTGCCTTTGACATACCGTAGTCTATCATGTTCGTACGGTAGCATTTTGATATACTTCCTGCTTCAGACGAAATGCTCATGATCAGAGCTGTTCCCTCACTCTTCTTAAGGAGCGGGTAAAATGCCTTTATAACCCTCATCGGCCCGATAGCCGCAACATCCATAGCACCTGCGATCAGATCCAGGTCAGCATCAAAGAATCCTTTGTTACAGTCACGTGATACCGTTACGGCATTGTTTATCAGAAGGTCAAGATGATCAAGCTTTGCTGACAGCTCATCCGCAGCTGCCTGGACAGATGCGGTTTTTCCGATATCCATCGTAAGGATAATCAGCCTGTCCCCATACTTTTCCTTAAGCTCATCAAGCTCCTTGCAGGGTTTCCGAATAGTAGCTACAACATTATTTCCTTCTTCAAGATATCTCAGTGCCAGGTTAAAGCCAAGACCCACGGCCTTTCCGGCACCCGTAACCATTACATTCTGCATAAACACCTTCCTCCCATTTTTATTGATCAAGCATACCCGAAGCTTCTTTGAGCAATTCAATTATCGGCAGATGCTGAGGACATACGCCTTCACACTGGCCACAGCCAATACACTCTGAAGCACGGCCATTACCTGAAGCTATCAGATTATTGTAGAAGTTCTTTGGACGGAACTGTTCGTTATAAAGCCTTATTGTATTGACCGACTTGAAAACATCCGGTATGGAAATATGCATGGGACATCCATCCGTGCAGTAACGGCATGCGGTACATCCTATCGTAGGAATATCAAGCATGCGTTTTCTTACTTCATCAACCAGTTTCTTCTCATCTTCAGATAAAGGCTCGAACCTGGTAAAAGTACCAATATTGTCATTCATCTGATCCTCAGTGCTCATACCTGAAAGGATAGTCATTACACCGGGAAGTGAAGCAACAAAACGGAGTGCCCAAGAGGCTATAGATGCATTGGGGCGTACTGCCTTATACATGTCCTCAAGCTCCGGACGCAGCTTTGCAAGGTTGCCGCCCTTCACAGGTTCCATTATGATCATCGGGATATTTCTCTTATGCAGGATGTCATAAAGCTGTCCCGAACAAACTACGGGATTCTCCCAGTCAGCATAATTAAGCTGGATCTGAACAAACTCGACTTCAGGATGTGCATCAAGTACCTGCGTGAGGTATGCCGGGCTGCCATGGAAAGAAAAACCGAAATGCTTTATTTTGCCTTCTGCCTTCTTCTGCAGTCCCCAGTTAAAGCAGTCAAGCCTTTCATATGTATCACCGTTGCTGCCGTCCTCTATTGAATGAAGCAGATAGAAATCAAAATAATCAACTCCGCATCTTTCAAGCTGTTCATTAAAGATCCTGTCCCTGTCGCTTTCGTCTTTCATGCACCATGCAGGAAGCTTTGTAGCAAGGTAAAAGTCTTCTCTGTTATATCTTTTGACAATAGCTTCCTTAACTGTCTTCTCAGAATTGCCGCCATGATATACATAAGCGGTATCAAAGTAGTTAAGACCTGACTTCATATAAGCATCTACCATTTCGCATACACGATCAAGCTCAATCTTTCCCTCTGCCTCCGGCAGTCTCATAAGTCCAAAACCAAGTTTAGGCATCTTTGAAATATCAACACTCATCAATAAACCTCCTTATAAAAATCTTTTCATTTATTTTGTTATTTCCTGTTTCATCAGGCTGATCCCATATTTTGCTACTTCAAGATCTTCTTCAGACAGGGCACCGCTGAAGGCAAACGCCATTTTGTAACCGTTATATTCGTCATAAGCCCCTCCGACAAATCCGCACTCTCCCATTATCTTCTTATGCTCAGGATTTCCACTGTCAGCTTCCGTGGCCATTGCCTCACCGCACTTTGACCAGGCTATGGCAACAAGATTCCAGCCTTCCTTGAAATTGAACGGAGTACCTACCACCTTCATCTCTCCTATCCAGTCAACATCTGAATCCTTATTAAGTACAGATGCCACTGCAACTCCCTGGATCCCCATTTCAACAACTTTTTCTTTCATTTTTTCCAATACATTAACAATACTTTCCCTCAATTCCACATCAGTCATTTATCATCCCTCTGTATTTTTATTTATTTGCCATATTGATATGATAGCACACGAGGATTTGTACTATCAATAACGTTGAACCGTATTATCTTGTAACCATTCTTTTTTCGAATTATTTTTTCGCAAATTTGTAAATACAAAAGACCGGCATTGAATCCTTGTCGTGATCCATGCCGGTCTCCCATATGCATGTTATTTATATATGTGTTTAAGATATCTCACATCACACTATCTCAATGAAGAAAGTGCATCCTTCACCCTCTTTAGATTCTGCATAGCATTTTCCGCGATGCTTCAAAGCGATCTGCTTTACTATGGCAAGGCCAAGCCCTGATACGCCTTTTCCCTTTCTCTGTCTTGAGGTATAATATCTGTCCCATATGTGATCGATCTCTTCAGGCGCGATACCGTTTCCAAAATCCTGCACGCTGATCACCTTAATTCCGTCCTTTTGCTTTAATGCTACCCTGATTTTTTTCCCGTCACCGGTATGCCTTACGGCATTATCCATCAGATTATACAGTGCCCTTTCCAAAAGGCCCGGGTTACCGGTTGCTGTTAACCCTAAATCAATATCTTTTTCTATCACAACATTTTCAGGCTGAAGAAGTTTTTCAAACCTTTCGGCAGAACTCTTCACGAGCTCGCTTAAATCCAGCTGCTCCATATCCTTTGTATCATCTTCTGTCTGGAGTTCGGAATACTCAAGTATCTCATTCACCAGCGCATTTAATCTGTCCGCTTCCTTTATTATCACCTGAAGGTCGCTGCTCATAGCTTCGCTGTCTTCCCATGAAATATCCCTTATCATCTCTGCATACCCCTTTATCATGGTAAGCGGGGTACGAAGATCATGCGATACATTGGAAAGCAGCTGCATCTGGAATTCCTTGGAAGTGTTAAGTTTTTCATTGGTCCTGTCCAATGTCTGGTTAAGCGAGTCAAGCTCGGAACAGAATCCGCTATCATATGCTTCGCTATATTCTTTCTCGCCAAGTTTATCCGCTTTTTCTGACAGTCTTTGAACGGGTTTGGAAAACTTTCTTGCAATGAACCATGAAAGGATAAACCCAGCCGCCAGCGAAAGAACAGTAACCCATACCAGTATCCTTCTTAGGATATTCACAGCAGACCCCTGAGCTTCTAAAGGAGTGCTTATATAAAGCACGCTTTTCCCATCCTGTCCGTTATAATCCACATATGTCACATATACATAATAATCGTCCTCGGTAGACTCTATATAACCCTCGTCACTAGCTTTCAATAAGGACAGTATTTCATTATAGTTATCAGGCAGATTCCTATATTCATCCATTCGCTTACCGAAATCATTCTTTTTTTCTTTCGGCGGTTCCGGCAATCCGGCAAACTCATTTTTCCGGTTTTTATCTTCAATTTCAGCATTCCCCGGTATCTTAACCTTAGAATGCATGCCCTTAAACTCATCTGAGCTATATAACAATTTTCCACTTTCATCAGTGATCAGAATGATTACGGTGTTATCCCTAGCGAGTTCATCGATTTTTTTTTCTATATCTGCATCAGTACCATGGCTCCTGATTTTTTCTGCTACCTTTTTTGTATCCGATATGAGCATATCATTATAAAAACTCTGCAGAAAAACCGTCTGCATCAGCCACAGTATAATAAATATGAATGCCGTGAACACTGCAAAATAAACCCACAGCTTAAATCTGAATGATCTGGTTTTCATAAGTAATGCCCTCTCTTAGCTTTTCATATACCTATGGCTCGAATTTATAACCGGCTCCCCTGATTGTGTGTACCGCTTCACGACGGTTGCCCAGCTTACTTCTCAGTAGTTTTATTTGCCAGTCAACCGTTCTGTCATCACCGAAGTAATCATACCCCCATACTTTATTCAGTATTTGGTCTCTTGTAAGCACTATCCCTTTATTCTCCATCAGATAAACCAGTATGGCATATTCTTTTGCTGTCAGCTCCTGTTTTTCATCATCCACATATACATTATGGCCGAGCAGATCTACTTTTATACCATTTCCTTCAAGAAATCTGTCTTTAACCGAGTTAAATGCGGGATCCGAGGAAGCTTCTGCCCCCTCGGAATAACCTTTATTATTATCGGTATGACGTCTGATCACCACATTTATCCTGGCCATGAGTTCTTTCGGGGAAAATGGTTTGGTCACATAGTCATCCACGCCCACCTCAAAGCCGAACAGCTTGTCATATTCAGTGCCCCTGGCTGAAAGCATTATGACCGGTATATCCTTAAATGTATGTATTTTTTTACAGGCAGTAAAGCCATCAGTATCAGGCATCATCACGTCCATTATTATGGCATCATAGTCATTCTGCCTGCAGGCCTCTATCGCCTCATTCCCGTCCCCTGCCGTTTCAACTTCATAGCCTTCTCTTTTGGCATATCTCTCGATCAGCTGGACAATGTCATCTTCATCGTCAACTACTAGTATTTTTGCCATGCTGTCACCTCATCTTACCGCCCCAGTTACCCTTGCCTCCGAAACCGCCTTTCATGCCACCGGGTCCACCGCCCATCATGGACTGAGGGATTGAGTCTACCTGGGTACCGTTTATTATGATCGTTCCACCGTTATATTCTGCTGTACCATCGTAATCAAAGGATGATACCGTGGAGGTAACACTGATCGTGCCACCATTTACATATATATTTCCATTTGAGTCAACAGCATCCGTGTCACCCTGTCCAACCTCTATAACAGTTGTTCCGCCGTTAAACTCTATCACGGGTACTGTATAGGATTTGCTCTTGTAAGATGCATTCATGCCGTCATCGGATGCTGTTATATCTATATTTCCGCCATTGATCTGAATGTATGTTGCCTCAATACCTTCAGCAGCATTTATCACCAGATCTCCTCCGTCAACCACCAGGAATGTCGTAGCCTGGATTCCATCACTCTTCACGTTGATATTGAAGCTTCCGTCTTTAATGTATATCCAGCCTACAGTGTCGTCTTCATCGTTTTCACTGTGCAGGCCATCCTTATTTGTGGTGATATTAAATATCCCATCGTAAATCGCTATGGAGTCATTTGCCTCTATTCCATCTTCAGCACTCTTTATGTTGTATGTCCCACCGGTGACTTTTATGTCGTCCTTACCGGATATTCCGTTTCCATAATATGAATTTATATTCAGTATTCCTGTGCCGTTAAGTACCAGATCATCTTTGGAGAAAATGACCGCGTCGGTATTTGTACTTCCCTCTGAGGTATATTTTCCGGTAACTGTCAGAGTGTTTTCACTGTCTGTTGTTGTAACAAAGCATTTATCAGCTGAAACTACATAAATCGCAGGGAAATTATCATTAGTGATGCTCACTCCGTCAAGTACCAGCTGCACCTTTGCTTCCTTATCTGCTTCAACCCTGATGGTGCAGTTTGTTGCAGTTCCCCTTATGATATAGATACCTTCGGATGATATTGTATATGACTTGCCGTCAGCTACCTCGAAGATATCCGCATCGGTAAGGTCGGGAGTCTGGTTGAGGTCCCTTTTGCTGAACAGGTCTGTAAGATCTGTCTCCGTATCAGAAGATGTCGCTGATGTATAAACTGCTGGAGTTATATTCGAAGTATCAGAAGTACCTGTACCAGTGCTTTCCTTTGCCACCTCGATCATATTTGAGATTGTTTCAGCTGCGATTCCGTCACATGCTGTTAATGCTGTAGCCATTGTAAGAGCTGCTATTATAGTTGTTATTGTTCTTTTTTTCATAAAAAACACCGTCCTTTTCTGAATGATATATTTGTTCTTTGCTATGAAAAGAATATAACAACTGTTTTTGGAATCTCAATTGTAGTTATTAGGAATTTATGTGGAATATTATTTTATTAATACCCTTTATCTTACCTCTCCTCCAGGGAGACATATACATACACATACATAATTATAGCAAACCATAGTGTTCTTTTCAATGAAAAATAGCCAAAACACCAATCTGATTATTGAAATATGTCTTGTTAAAGTGTATTATATGTTCATAAAACCATTTTCTAAATATAAGGACGGAAATAAAATATGTCTTATGATTCCTATTATGGAAGCGAAAGGAAAAATAAAGGACCAAACATACTGATAATTTTGTTTTTGTTCTGTCTCATCGGATTTGCTATATGGTTTATTACCCAAAAGGACGATCCGGACAGGAAAAGGATTACGGAATCAGGTTTTTATTCCGACGATCCTGCCATAGAGATGAACGGAACAAACTATCATTACAGCCAGCTTAATGAAGACCAGCAGAAATTATACAGAATAATTTACCAGGGCTGCAAAGCGGTCAGTCCCATCATCAATCTTTCTTCCATAAAACCTGAAGACTGTGAAAAAGTTATTTATGCCGTAAGGCTTGATCATCCTGAGTTTTTCTGGATACGTGATGTAGTCTATTCAACCTCAACATTAAACGGTCTCGTTACTGAAATATCATTTACCGTACCGACAGATACCGAAGCAAAAATTGAAAAACTTGAGAATAAAGCAAACGAGATATTAAAAAATGCTCCTGCAGATGAATATGGGAAGGTAAAGTATATTTACGAGTACATCATAAACAATACTGACTACAACATGAATGCTCCTGATAACCAGACCGTATACAGTGCGCTGATAAACAGATCCTCTGTATGCGGAGGCTATGCCAGCGCTTTCCTGTATCTCTGTGATAAGGCGGGTATTTACTGCGGATACGCATCAGGTGATATTATAGGCAGGGGCACACACGCCTGGAATTTTGTTAAGATAAACGACAAATATTATTGGGTCGATGTTACATGGGGCGATCCGACCTATGAAAACATGTATGCTCACGCAGACAACCTGGTATATGATTATCTTTGTGTATCCGATAACGAAATAATGCCTGACCGGATACTCTCAAGCAATCCATTGTATTCAGAACATCAGGCATACATGGATTTTACCTATCCGCTCTGCTATGACAACTCACTTAATTACTATTATCTTGCGGGATGTTATTTTGAAATGTATGACCGGCTGGCCGTATATAATTACATATTGACACAGGTCGGCATAAACGGTAAAATGCAGATAGAAATGAAGTTTGCAAATGAATCTGCCTACAGGCTTGCAGTTTTTGATATCGTCGAAACTGAGTCGTTCTGGGACAAAGTATCCCAGGAACTAAATAAACAGTATGGCATAGTTATCACCCAGTGGCGTGGCGAAATGTCGGAAAATTTCCATCGGATGACTATAGAACTATCATAAAAAAAGTGGCTGCTTTTCAACTTAAAAAGCAGTCACTTTTCTATATCATCTATGTTCACCGATCATTTTTTCCATCCAGATCATATTATACCAGCGCCCAAATTTATATCCGCACTTATGGAATTCCCCGACCTTGGTATAGCCCATGTGTTGGTGGAAGCATTCACTGTTTTTCGTTAAATACTCATCTTCGACTTCGGGATCAGCTATACATGCGTAAAGGTTGATTATTCCCATCTTTTTTAAGGCCTTTTCCAATGCTTCATATAATGCCTTTCCATAGCCATTGCCCTTTGAATCATGGTTCAAATATATAGTTACTTCACAGCAATGGGCATAAGCAGCACGGCTATGAAACGCACCAGCATATGCATAGCCTCTGATCAAACCATCATCTTCCAGAACTATATAAGGGTATTTCTCCAATGTGCTGGATATACGTTTTGAAAACTCATCCAGCGAGGGTGCCACATATTCAAACGATATTGCCGTATTCTCTACATAGTATGAGTATATTTTCAAAAGGCTTCCGGCATCCTCTCTTGTAGCCGCACGAATTACCATTATACTATTTCTCCAGTTCTATTTATTTTTGCTATTTTCCTGATTTCGGCTCATGCTGTTAATGCTGTAGCAAAATGACAATATCACAACTATGATAGCCCCGAAAGATACATCAGACAGATAATGGGCTCCGAGTATAATCCTGGAAAGCATGATTATCACTGAAAATATGAATCCAAGAAACGCCAAAAGGAACCTTTTGTTTTTCAACTTCGGACAGAGCCAAGACAGAGTCTGAAAACACAGGATCATTGAAGAACTCAAGATACCATGGCCACTGGGAAAGGAACGGAACTCACCTTTGTTGATACCATACTTCTCTATGTATTCCGAAGCTCCTGTAAAACGCTCATACCAAGGGATAAATCCTATACCATCCTGCCCGGTAACGACCAGTCTGTATCTTGGGCGGTTGAATATCCCTTTTAAAACCTGTAATGAAGCATATGCGATCCCTAATAAGATGAACAAACATAATATATGTTTAACAAGTTTCAGATCATCACTTTTTTTAGCCAGCCTGTACCCAAGATAACACAACGGGAAAATAGTGACAAGACTTATCACAATTATCACAGGGATATTCCTGTCCATACTCGGGAATATACTTCCAAGACTGTCACGTTCTGCCAATGTTCCCGAGCCGATAAATCCGATGAATGTTACAAAAATAACGAGCAAAATATAAAAGAATAATTTTACGCCCTTACCTGCATTTGAATGCTGAGTACGTTCAAACAAGCTTCCTGAAAAAATAACGCAAAAAGCAAAAAACGGGTAAGCTCCTATTGCCGTGACCAGCTTCAGAGGCAGATTATCCGGCGAATACAGGGTTTTTGAAATAGCTTCGTCATTGAATGTCCCTATAAGAAGCATTATTACGAAAAATATCAGCATGAAAAAGTTTAAGAGTATTAATTTGTTAAATTCTCCGTTATTTTTTTGTTTCATCATAACCTCACCAAATTGTTGTCTGATTATTTATTACTTTGAATTATTCTTTTCCCTTCTCAGCATTTGTCTCATCTTCCCTGGCAGCCATAACCTGTCAACCCTTCCTTAATGCTGCGATAACCTCAACTTCCACCAGTGCGCCTTTAGGGAGAGCAGAAACCTCTACACAGCTCCTTGCAGGTTTTCCTGTGAAATACTTAGCATATACCTCGTTAAAGTCTGAAAAATCCTTCATGTTCGCAAGAAAACAGGTTGTCTTTACAGCATCCTCCAAAGAGCTTCCTGCTTCTTTAAGCACTGCAGACAGATTCGCGATCACCTGCTCAGCCTGTGACTTGATGTCAGCTGCTTCAATCTGGCCTGAAGCCGGATTGATCGGTATCTGGCCTGAAGTATATACCAGGTCCCCTATGATTATTGCCTGTGAATAAGGTCCGATTGCTGCCGGTGCATTCTTTGTTTCGATAATCTTCATTTTCTTTTTCCTTCTCTTTCATAAAAATTTTATTCAATCATAATTACAAAAATACTATACTATTAATTCAATTATATATCATCGTATAATACCATTATTAGCCTAACAAGTCAATGTACAATACGTTAAAAAACCAGATCATCCGATCTGGTTTGTAAGACAAACTTATTAATAATCTCAGATTAATTTGCAGAATTTAATTATTTCCTCCTGCCTGGGGGCTACATTTTCCTTGTATTCTATAGATGTCAGTCCAAGATGCCCTGCGCTTTCTATATGCAGGTGTCCATAAAAGTGCTCGATACTCTGTATGATTCTTTCACATTCATGCATACCCGGACCGGTCCGAAGTGCAACCGCATACCCTTTCTTGCCCTCCCTGATAGACGCATGTGGCTCATGGGTATCGCACCATGGTGTACATCTGTCTATGAACGCCTTATACTGGCCGGGTATGTCTGCCCAGTATGAAGGAACGACAGACACTATTTTTTTAATAGTATCAGATATTCTGTAGTATCCTCTTCCAATTTTTTCTCCCCGGTTGCGACAAACCCATGCCTATTATAGAAGCGTATTGCTTTAACATTTTTCTCCAATGCCCAGAGATGGTCAGCATCGTGCTCTTTAACTGCATATTCCAGCAGTTTGGAACCAATGGAGGCATTTTGAAGAACAGGTTCAACGAACAGTCTCGCAATATAGGTTCCTTCTATCTTAATGAAACCTTTAATTACCCCGTCATCATATACATACAAACTGTCAAGCTGACTTTCATACTCCTTCATGAGTGAAGGGACCTGCAATTCATCAAAATAATACTCGTCACATTGAAATATCGGATAATAATACAGACGATAGTTAAAAATCTGTATTTCAGCGATACGTGCCAAATCTTTATCATTTGCTTTTCTTATCATATTTCCTCCCAGCAGCGTTTTTTAACATCTTATCCAAGTAATTTTTGTTCCATTTTAATTATTTCACTATTTCAAATTATCTATCAGCATTTTCTTAGCTTTATTACACCATTTCAGATACGCCTCATATGTTTCTATACCGAATGAAACCGTGAGCAAATAATATACATGGTCTTTGTTATCAAGGGATTTTTCCAATGTCTCATAGTAAACCTTAAGCATTTTCAAGTCATCCTGTATCTGTTTCTCAAATACTTCAATATTATGCACTGAAACTTCCGTTCTTTCCGAGGCCCCAAAAAACAGTTTAAGGAGTGTTTCGTACTTAAGTTCATTTTCAACCTGCTCCGCCTTTAGCCAGTTATTAAGAGCTTTTTCTCCCGCTTCGGTGATCTTATAAGTAATCCTTTCCCGCCCTCCGACGGAGGTATCGTTCTTTGATATAAGACCCTGAGTCTCCATATCTTTCAGAGCCGGATAAATATTTCCGAAACTCCCCTTCCAGAAAAAACTGATAGCTCCGTCAATACGCTTTTTTATATCATACCCTGTAAGATCTTCATGACTGAGCAAACCCAGGATTACCATATCTATTTTACGTTCTTTAGCCATTTAGTCCCCCATCATGTTCTGCTTCTTTTTTATGCATTAAGTGTATGCCAATATGGCCAACACCTAGTATTATAACTGCTATTCCAAGTATTATGTTCTTCCCGTAAACCGCCAAAAGAGCGTATGCTGCAACCGGGAGTGTTGCTCCGGCAACAGGGATTCCAAGAATGCTGCTGTAAAAATCCTTCATTGTTCTTTTGCTTAAGAAATACCTTGCCCAATATATCTCATACAGTATCATTAGGGAAAATGCACCGACCAGCCACCATTCCCAGCCCGACCATGATTTTATATTGAAATCAGAAAATATCAACACAATACATGAAACAAGTACTTCTCCTATTCTCTCCAATAATAGCAGATATTTGTTCTCGTTTACAACATATTTTTCATAATCAACCGGCTGATTTTTTGTCCATATGATATTTGGTACCATCAGCATTATAAGGAAGATCAATCCCACATATGAAAACCCGAAATGCATCAGTTTTTCCTCCGAGTCATCTTATATTTTAAAACCTTCTTAGGGCAGGTATCTACGCATGCGCCGCATTGAATGCACTCTGTACATTTATCATTCTTCCCTTCAGAAATCAATGTTTTTACATCCAGTCCCATCGGACAGGACTTGCTACACCTTCCACACGCTACACATTTTTCCTTATCAGCCTCAATATGAAGCTGTGGAATATGAAGCAGCCTTCCTACCGAACTGCCTACTACCATAAACGGAGCCATCCAGCAGATATAATGACACGTAGCTCTGCGTCCGTGTATCAGTGCCGGCAGCACCAGAAGTAATATAACTCCATAATACATCACATAATTATATATACTCGTTATGGAAATTCCATGGTCCGTCATGTAAAACGGATCAACGGTAACTTCATTTTTCCCCAAGATGAAGGTAACAACAATGGCTATAATCCATATTATCCAGATTACATACTTTATCTTGTCTCTCCATCCCTGTTTAGCAGGAGCGGGATTGCCTGCAGAAATGCATTCCTGAAGTCCGCCTGCGGGACAGAGATAGCCACACCATACCCTTCCTAAAAACATCGAAAGCACGAACATCGATACAAATACGATAAAACTTCCGTTCATGATATGCTCAGAAGCAGCCTGAATGATAAGGTATGGCGAAAAATACCATATGGTAACAGGAAAAAGCAAAAAAGAAATAATCAATATGGTTTTTCTAATCCTTTGTCGCATCATAAAAACTCCTTATGTATCTTTTTGATATATCTGTTTGATATATATTAGCATCTTGTCAATTTTTTGTCAAGCAAAAAAAATATGGACCATGGGGACGGGGTTCCTGGTCCAAAAAAACTTAGATTAGTCAAAGTCACCTCGAAAACGCTTTCAGCGTTTCCTCGGTAACAAAACGATGCTCCGCATCTCATTTCAGTCGGGGCTTGAACCCCGCCTGAAACGAAGATCTCCCCCCACCTTCGCTACGCTAAGAGGTGGGGGATATCTTCTGTTTTGTTATATGTAAAATGGACCACTAACCCCGTCCCTCTAGTCCACCCCTGCCAGTTTCAAGAATTTCGTATCATTCATCTGCTCATTTGTAACATAAACCCCGTCATGGAACAAAGCATAATTTGTTATCGGAGACGGAGCATTCTGCGCCTCTTCCCTGCTCTCGATGTGTATAGCCTTAAAAGGTATTCCATTGTCCTTTGCAGTCTGTTCCACTATCGGTACATACTTTGCATTGAACGGACACTGACTCGTATAGTATAAAACATATCCCATCTCATCTGTATGGGGATGCTTTGCACATTCTTTAAATCTCGGAGCCTCAACTGCTTTTTCAAAAGGCAGATACCATAACTGAATACCATTATCCGCTTCATCGCATACCGTAAAGCCTTTATATTTCAGGAACTTTGGATCAGCCAGAAACGGCTTTTTCTTCGCTGCGCACAAGATGCAAAGTCCCTTTTTCTCTTTTTTCTTGCTATCCTCGATACAGGCCGCAAGCAGATCGGTGGAATATCCATGCCCCTTGAAAGAACCTGATACCCACAGGCAGTCTATATACATATATCCGTCTGCCTCTATCGGAACCCATGCATTTTCTGCGGGTATATACTCTATAAAGCATTTGCCTCTTTCAACACTTTTTAGGAAAACAAGACCTTCATCAAATCTATCTGCGAGCCATGCCTTTTTTGAAGACACCTGTACATCCTTATTATTTGAAATTGCACAGCAGATATGTTCCTTTTCCAGATTTTCCTTTGTAACTTTTATATATTCCATACTCTTATCCCTTCTTCCTTATAGGATGCCTGATGACAGTTTTTAACTTCTCGTGAGCAACCTTTCTGGCATCACTTAAATATATCTCATGATGAAGACGCTTATATGTTATATCCAATTCATAGCCCTGTTGTTCCATAAACTCATGCATTATAGCAACCGTCGCAGGCTCATCATCATATGACCCTATATGCATACACTGGACACACAAGCCTTCATCATAGGTTAAGAACTCCACCTTCGAAAAATCTGTCTTTTTCTTCTTAGAGGCCTCTTCCACAGCCCAATCAAAATCCGCTTTTGTTACAAAATCAGGCAGTCTGATTACTGATATCCAGTTAAAATCTTCTTTACGACTATAATCAATCCCAAAGGTGGTTCCCTGCGGGTAATGCCCCCTCCCTTCGGTCGGCGGCTGGTCGGTCGTCGCATTGATATTCGACTCCGTCGTGGCGGCGACCTGCCACCAGAAACCTTCCAGTGGGGGAACTACATAATCAAAATATCCATCTATCCTATGGTCGCCTTTCTTACTCATCTTGATAGTAAAGGCTATGCCATATAAAAGCCCGATCGCAGCTTTGTAATCACCGGTTTCGTCATTCGGGTCACCCATTCCTCGAACCGCGATATAATTCATCTTGGGAACTGTAATGATTGCCGGTTTATCTTTTGGCATATAAAACTCTTTATATTCCTTCTTAAAATCAAATGCCATCTTTCTCACTCCTTAAGCCGTTTTACTCTCTCGTGTGACAGCAAGAACCATCCCCACTGTCAACCCCGCTGTCAACTATTTTGGACCACTAACCCCGTCCCCCTGGTCCAAAAGTTAGCCGCTTTACTCTCTCATCAACGTTCTTCATAAACTCTTCTTCTGACATCTTCGGATCTCTTGTGCCCAGTATTAAATCGCACGGCAGTTTATCACACTCACCGCAGGACTTAAAACCGTTCTCTATTTTACAGCAATAATAGATGGGACACTCTTTCCCTTCAGGAGCATGGAATACCTTTCCACACACAGCGTTACAGCCCTTGCACATATTTCCAAAACAATAACAGGTACTACAGTCTGAGCCACAGCAGCTGATCAAGTCATTTGCATTATTCATTTCCAAGTATCTCCTTCTGTTTCTTTTTGCTAAGTCCTCCAAATACTATCTGATATGCATGATCCAGTAAATCCTTTAATAAATCATCCGGAACATCCCCATCTGCCTTCACAGAATTCCAGTGAACTTTATTCATGTAATATCCGGGGATTATATCTTCATATTGTTTCCTCATGAAATCTCCTTCCAAAGGCTCTAACTTCAATGTGATGTAATATGGCTGATCATTATCATCCCTGCAGATTGCGGCAAACATCTTTCCCCCAACCTGAAATCGAATCCAATTCCATTCCTCTTGTAAATCTTTGGTCACTCCCGGCTTTTTTAACAGATACTCTTCAATCCATTCATATTTCATATTTTTAATCTCTCCCGTTGATTTCAATGTTACTTTGAAAACGCATTCAGCATTCCCTCAGTAACAAAACTCCTGCCAATGGTCCTGTCTTATAACGGACATTTTCCGGCTTACCCACAATATGCTACGGCATCAGCCTGAAATTGCAGACCCTCTTTCCCACCTACGTGAGCAAACTCGGTCTGAATGGATTTCCGCACAGGATATTTCCCATGGAATCTTTCCTTTATAATTTTCTCCATGACCGGAATGTTCCACACATCTCTAAACAGACAATCCATCTGAACTACTGATTCCAATGTAAGGCCTACCATGGCAAGTCTTTTCTCCATTTGATCAAAAGCCCCGTTTATCTGTTCCTCTACGGTGCCTCCAATATTTCCTACGCAGTAGCTTAAAAAGCAATAATCACCTGCCTTTATTATCCCTGAATGTGCCCATTCTTCGCTTATGTCGTATCTTTCAATTTCTCCCATTTTACTTTCCTCCATATATTTTTATCATTGATTCTGCCATATTTTTCAGATTATCCCTCAATTCCGGCGGATCGAGTACTTCCACCTTATCCCCGAAAGTCAGCATCCACATGGTCAGATTCTCCATATCGCTGTAGTCGCGGACCAGGAGAAGCCTTCCGTCTTTCTGTACTTCATAACAGTCCGGTCCGAATTCTTCTACCAGTCTCCACTTCATATCTGGATCAAACAAAGCTTTAAGTATAATGTTTCTCGGATATACAAGCTCTGAGCTGAGCTCAGGTACCGGTGCATTTCTGCAGACAAAAGAGTTTACCGTCTCCCTCACCTTATCCATGCGGTTCAACTTAAATAGCCTGTAGTCCTTCCGTTTTAAACACCAGCCATACACATACCAGCTTGTCCATTTGAAAACAACGTAATACGGTTCTATAGATCGTTCGCTCTCTCCCGATGGCGCATAATAGTAAAAATCCAATATGTGCCTGTTCTCTATCGCATCCTGAATAGTGGATATCTTGGGTGCCAGTGAAGTCTTATACCATGATGACAGATCAATCAGTACAGAATCCCTTCCGCTGATCAGTTCTGAAGAGCCTGTCTGAATTTTTTCCATCAGCTGACCGTAGTATCCGCTTCCGCTCACGCTGTCCAGGCTCCGAAGTCCGGCCAGTATCATCTGCATATCCTTTGACGTAAGGAGTGTCCGATCCATGCGGTATCCATTCATGATACTTATACCACCTCCTGAACCCTGCAGAGTTTGTATAGGTATTCCGGCTTTAGATAGCGCCTCGATATCCCTGTTTATAGTTCTGCGGGATACTTCAAAGTGTTCTGCCAGCTCAGGTGCCGTGACCATATCCTTTTGTAACAATGTAGATAAAATCCCTATAAGCCTGTCTATTTTCATGAATGATAACGCCCTCCCTCCACGCTACAAGTATATCATATCACGAGTAACATGACAACTATATGTCATGTTAATATTTAAAATATAAATTCCTGTACCCTTGGAATACAAAAGTACAGGAATTTCTGGCATATAATT
>JAEEGJ010006778.1_pt1 | contig 33880 bp, 34 predicted proteins | sample 8958761 | NCBI WGS metagenome assembly JAEEGJ01 (sample SAMN16246546, study PRJNA631951) | gut metagenome | biome: gut microbiome; feature: rumen; material: RS-attached | host: Bos | place: Iran: Karaj | collected 2018-10
TCATCATTCCTGTAATCATTACAGTTTATGCAGACCGTTCGTTCACGTTCATCACGAAGACTCCGCCGGTACCGGTTCTTCTTAAGAAGACTGCAAAGATCGAGAAGGCTTCAGGACGTCCGAACACAGAGAAGGTAGCTACAGTCACAATGGATGACTGCAGAGAGATCGCTAAGATCAAGATGCCTGACGTTAACGCGTCCGATGTAGAGGCATGCGCAAGAATGGTTGCAGGTACTGCACGTTCTATGGGCATTGTCGTTAAGGATTAAGAAAGGAGAACTGAGCAATGAAAAAAGGCAAGAGATATGCCGAGCTCGCTAAGCTCGTTGACAAGTCGGTTCTCTATGATCCTACTGATGCAGCAAAGCTCGTTTGCGAGACCGGTAAAGCTAAATTTGATGAGACAGTAGAGCTCCACGTCCGCTTGGGCGTTGACTCACGTCACGCTGACCAGCAGGTCAGAGGTGCTGTTGTTCTTCCTCACGGAACAGGACGTACAAAGAGAGTACTCGTACTCGCTAAGGGTCCCAAGGCTGATGAGGCTCAGGCAGCAGGCGCTGATTTCGTTGGTGATGACGATATGATCAACAAGATCCAGACAGAGAACTGGTTCGACTTCGACGTTATCGTAGCTACACCTGACATGATGGGTAAGCTCGGCCGTTTAGGTAAGGTTCTCGGTCCTAAGGGACTCATGCCTAACCCTAAGGCAGGCACAGTCACCATGGATGTTGCTAAGGCTGTCAACGAAGTTAAGGCCGGTAAGATCGAGTACAGACTCGACAAGACCAACATCATCCACTGCCCGATCGGAAAGGTCTCTTTCGGACCCGAGAAGATCGAGGAGAACCTCAAGGCGCTCATGGAAGCTGTCATCAAGGCTAAGCCGGCAGCAGCAAAGGGTCAGTATATCAAGAACTGCTCCATTGCTACAACAATGGGCCCCGGAATCAAGATCAACGCTACAAAGTTCGCTTGATTCCCAACACTTAACAATTAAATACCTATCCTGCCAAAGACAGCGGGTGAAGTCATTGAAATATGATTTCTGAAATGTCCATTCAATGGACGGCCGGCCGAGGAAGGAGCTGTTAATTCTTATAGGATTAATCTGTCCCCCTTGGTTTGAACCGCTAGGCTCGAAGCACAGGGGGTTTTTAATTCAAAATAAAACAAGGAGGAAAAACCAATATGCCCAGTGAAAAGATTCTGGCTGCTAAGCAGCAGCGTGTTGAAGATCTCACAGCTGAACTTAAGGGCGCAACTACTTACGTATTTGCTTCCACACGCGGACTTACTGTTGCTCAGGACACGGAAATGCGTGCAGAGCTTCGTAAGAACGGCGTAAAGTTCGAGGTCATCAAGAACACTGTTCTTAGACGCGTTTTCGCAGAGCTTGGCTTTGACGGACTTGATGAAGTATTCAAGGGACCTACAGCTGTAGGATATTCCAACGACATCATCGCTCCTGCAAAGATCCTTGCAAAGTTCAGCGAAGACATTGAGCCCATGGAGATCAAGGGCGGCATCATTGACGGTAAGGTAGCATCCCTCGACGAAGTTATCGCACTGTCCAAGGTACCGGATCCGGCAACACTCCAGACACAGGTTGCATATTCTTTGCTCTTCCCTTTTACGAAGCTTGCTATGCTCGTAAAGGCTGTTGCAGAGAAGAAGCAGGAAGAAGGCGGCGAGGCTCCCGTAGCAGCATCCGCTGAAGAAGCAAAGGCAGAGGCTCCCGCAGCCGAAGCACCCGCAGCTGAGGAGGCGCCCGCAGAGGCACCCGCAGAAGAAGCTGCACCCGCGGAAACACCCGCAGAGTAATTAGCTAAATTTTCATAGGAGGAAACTTAAAATGGCTAGTGAGAAAGTTACAAGCATTCTTGAAGAAATTAAGGGCCTTTCCGTAATCGAGCTTTTCGATCTTGAGAAGGCTATCGAAGAGGAATTCGGCGTATCCGCAGCAGCAGTAGCAGTATCAGCAGGTGCTGGTGCAGGCGCTGGCGCAGCTGCAGCTGAGCAGACAGAGTTCACAGTTATGCTCAAGAGCTTCGGCGACGCTAAGATGGGCGTTATCAAGGCTGTTAAGGACGCACTCGGAATGGGTCTTAAGGAAGCTAAGGAGCTCGTTGAGAAGGCACCTGTTGCCCTCAAGGAGAACGTCTCCAAGGATGAGGCTGATGAGCTCATGAAGAAGCTTGACGGTTGCGGCGCAGAGCTCGAGCTCAAGTAATTCTTTTTCATCAATTGAATTCGCTTTTAAGGGTGTCTCGTATGAGGCACCCTTATTCTTTGACAAAGATCTCTGACATATGAGTTCCCGTATGTTATCATTGTTTCATGGGACTTGATAACGACAAGGTATTTCAGGAATTGTTTGATGAGCAGCTGGAGAAGATCCCGCCGCTTTTCAGGATGAACAGGAAGCGCCGCAAGGTGCAGCTTATCATCCTCGGTGTCCTGGCTTTTATCGCTGTTTCGTTTCTTGCTGCATTCTACGGTACCGGCAGGTATGAACATATGGAATCTGCGGTCACCGGGCGCGGCATGGGTTTCAACAATTACGATTACGAGTTTCTTATAATGTTTATTGTCACCATGATCTTCATCGTGGTCCTTGCCCTCTGGATGGTAATAACGGAACTCCTCGAAAAAAGGGCGTTTTCCAAGGCTTCAAGGCTCGCAAACATGATCTTCCTGTCCGAGCGTCACAGGGATGAAGTCAGAAGACAGAACAACAACCTCCTGAAAAGATACTAGATCCACGAAAAGTATTTCCCCGCGGATCCGCACAAGTAAAGCGCGGAGGACATGAGCAAGGTAAATAGTTTTCCGTAATCTATTGACTTATAATCTCCGACTAGATATAATTTCAAAGCAACTTTTATGGCGGCATAGCTCAGTTGGCCAGAGCGTCCGGTTCATACCCGGCAGGTCGTAGGTTCGAATCCCACTGCCGCTACCATAAAGGCCCGTTGGTCAATCGGCTAAGACATCACCCTTTCACGGTGGAGTGACGAGTTCGACTCTCGTACGGGTCACCAACGGTACCATAGCCAAGTGGTAAGGCGTGGGTCTGCAAAACCCTGATCCCCAGTTCAAATCTGGGTGGTACCTCCACAGAAAGCACCGCAAATTTGCGGTGCTTTTTTATTGCCCGCAGGACGGATTTCCGATAGAATAAACTTCTCAAAGAAGCGTGGAAAGAGGAAGTTACATGACTGAAGAGATTAAGGATATCCTTAAGAGATACGACGAGATCGGAGCACTCATCCTTGAGCAGAAGCTCGACGAATATGGCGACAAGATCGGCCAGGTGCCCGAGGGCAGCGATGCAGCATCGTTTGAGGAATACATCCAGGACGTAGCACGCGAAGAGACGGAGAAGGCCAAGCAGACGCTTGAGAGCGAACCTGACGAGAAGCTTGGCGGCAAGTCTCTCAGAGAATACTTTGACTCAATGACCCTCGAAGAAAAAGAGGAAGCACTCGAATACAGCGCCGTTACCCTCGACTGCGGAGTCCCTGCCTCGCTTATTGCCAGCATTGCATCTGAAGACAGGGAAAGCGTAAGGGATTACTGCAGCACCGTGATCGGTGATTCCGCCTGGACCGAGGAAGAATTAGACGATCAGGACAAGCTTTTCGAGATCGAATATCAGAAGGTAAAGGCATGCCTTGACGTTCTCATCGAGATGAAGGAATTCTGCTTTGTGCAGGCAGTCCTTGACCGTTTCATGAGCTATCACCAGACGAAGGAATTCGTCGCGGAATCGATAAAGGATTACGTTGTAGGCGCAGCAGAAGTATCCGTGCCGATCCTGATGAACATCATCGAGGAAAACCTTGAAGACGGACTTGAAGGCCCTTCTGAAGATATAGTCATTATGCTCGCTGAGATAGGAATGGCTAATCCTTCTGAAGAGATCTACCAGACTTTGAGACATGCCTTCCGCGCAATGACGAACAAGATCTATGCCGTTATCTGCCTTGCCGAATACGGCGATGACAGAGCGGTCCCTTTGATGAAGAACTACATCAACAGGCACCAGGATACCATAGACAGGGATCTCTTCTATGAAATGATGTCTGCGATCCAGAAGCTCGGAGGAGACATCTCCGATATCAACGATCCGTTCGGCGATTTTACGCGCAAGAGCAGAAAGCCTGAAGGTAAGAATTACGGTCCTGCGGGATATAACGGAAACAAGTAAGGCGAATAAAATGGAATGCGGATTTAATTGCGAAAGATCGCCCAAGCTGCTTGAACTGCTTGAGCTTCTAAAAAGATATACATACTCGGACAAGATCATGTTCGGACAGCAGAATGCCGGGCATATCGGCGTGACCATCAGCACAAACGACGGCACCGAATCCGACTGCAGGAATCTCTGCGGAAAACATCCTGCGGTAGTCGGCGTGGATACATTGAGCTTTCTCGGATATGAAGGCAGGATGAACGATCTCATAAAGACCGTTAAGAACCTTCACAAGCAGGGCTGCATAGTCACGCTCTCATCTCACATGCCGAACTTTACTCTGGGCGGTGAGGAGTTCTATGATTTCTCTCCGAACAACACTGACGGTGATTGCGCACGAAGGATAATGGAAGGCGGGGATCTGAACGGAAAATACCTCCGCTATCTCGATCTCATCGCCGAGTTTGCGGACAAGTGCGTCGACCTCGAAGGTGACCCCATCCCCATGATCTTCCGTCCTTTCCATGAGGATAACGGCGACTGGTTCTGGTGGGGAAGAAAGTACCTTGACGATGTGGATTACGTTAAGCTCTTCCGTTATACGATCGACTATCTGACGCACGTGAAAGGCATCAGGAATCTTGCAGTCGCATATTCACCGAACGGGCCCGTCGAATCAGGCGAAGAGTATTTTGCAAGATATCCCGGTGACGACTACGTCGATATCCTGGGCCTTGATTACTATCACGACAGTCCGCATGCAGGCGACGGATATTTCAAGAGGCTTCAGACGTCGCTTGAAATCATCGGGCAGTGCGCGAGACTTCACGAGAAGTCAGTAGCGCTTACCGAGACAGGATACAGGGCTCTTGAAACGCCTGAAGGTTATTTCGAAGGCCTTGCTCCGTCAGGGAACGTTAACACGAACTGGTTTACGGATATGCTCACGGCGATCTACGGGTGCGACGGCGGCAAGAGATGTGCCTACTTTCTGATCTGGGCAAACTTCTCTGAAACGCAGTTCTGGCTTCCGTATGAAAAGGACGGATTCAGGCACGAACTATCTGACAATTTCGTTTCCTTCGCAGAAGATCCGCGCGTCACGATGGCGCCCGCGTTTGATTTTGCAACTGTTGTCTGATATAGTGTTTTTGCACTTTTAAGCGGGTTTAACTCAGTTGGTAGAGTGTCAGCTTCCCAAGCTGAATGTCGCGAGTTCGAGCCTCGTAACCCGCTCCAGAACAGCCCTCCTTTAAGGGGGGCTTTTCTTATGCTATACTTGTAAAATAACACTGATTATATAAATAAGCGGTAAATCATTGTTTTAAGGAGTTCATCTTATGAAAGGCATTATCCTTGCTGCCGGAAAAGGCACCCGTCTTTATCCTGTAACGAAACCCGTATGCAAACCCCTGCTTCCCGTATACGACAAGCCGATGATCTATTATCCGATGTCGGTCCTCATGAATTCGGGAATAAAGGATATACTGGTCATCACTCCGCCTGATGACACCAAGCCTTTCATCGATCTTTTGGGCGACGGTTCTCATCTGGGAATCAGCATTAAGTATATCGAACAGAAGGTTCAGCGCGGTATCGCAGATGCCTTCATCATCGGCAAAGAATTCATCGGCAATGATTCTGTATGCCTTGCGCTCGGCGACAACATTTTCTATGGTCCGTTCTTCAAGCGCAAGTTAAGACAGGCTGCCGAGTTCGTTAATGAAGGTAGCGCCGCTATCTTCGGTTATTACGTTGCAGACCCAAGAGCTTTCGGTGTCGTTGAATTCGACAGCGAAGGCAAGGCTGTATCGATCGAGGAGAAGCCTTCCAAGCCGAAGTCGAACTACATCGTTCCCGGACTGTATTTTTACGGTCCCGACGTTGTTCAGATCGCAGAGACTATAAAGCCTTCCGCGAGGGGTGAGCTCGAGATCACATCAGTTAACGAAGAATATCTGAAGCGCGGCCAGTTAAAGGTCATCGCTCTCGGAAAAGAGTTCTCGTGGTTTGACGCGGGATCTGCCGACAGCCTTTATGAGGCTGCAGGAGCCATCCGCGCGGCACAGCGTTCAGGCAGCATGATCGGATGTCTCGAAGAGATCGCTCTCCGCAAAGGCTGGATCAACGAAGATGACTTCAGGGGTCTTGCTGATTCGATGAACAAGACCAATTACGGCCAGTATCTGGGAGCTTTGGCAGAAGAGTTCTAAAACAATAAAAAGAATATAGAGGTGCTTTTTATTGAGGAAAAGACACTTATATGATGTTTAATTCTTTAACGTTTATCTGCTTTTTTGCTGTTATATTGGTGCCTCTTTTTCTGCCGAATTTCAAAATCCGCAGGATCTGGCTGCTTTTTGTCAGTGTTTTATTCTACAGTTTTTGGAATCCGTCTTATGTCCTTCTTCTTTTTTATTGTATTTTGGTCACCTATTGTTCCGGATTGCTTATCGGGAAGTTTCAGGGTTCCACAATAAAACAAAAGCTGTTCCTGACTTTGGGGATCATTTTAGAACTCATTGTTCTCTTCGTATTCAAATATCAGAACATGATGATCGAGTTTTTGAATTCAGTTCTGATACATATAAAGATCACCATAAATCACAGATCCTCACTTATTTTGCCAATAGGCATCTCGTTTTATACATTCCAGACGATCGGTTATATGATCGATGTATATAGAGGAAAGATCAAAGCCTCAAAAAACTTCATCGAGTACGCATTGTTTGTTTCGTTCTTCCCTCAGCTGGTAGCCGGCCCGATCGAACGTTCCGGAAATCTTATCGGCCAGATCAAAGACCTGGAGAAAATTGAGTTATGGAATATTCCGCGTATCAGGCAAGGTCTGTATACCATGCTTTGGGGATTCTTTATGAAAGTCGTCATTGCTGACAGGGCTGCGCTTATAGCAGATACTGTTTTTAAGAATTATAAGCTCTTGGGCAGTGTTGAACTGCTGATCGGTATCTTATGCTTCTCTGTTCAGATCTATTGTGACTTTGGCGGTTATTCAGCAATTGCCATCGGCGCTGCAAAGATAATGGGGATCGATCTGATGGAGAATTTCAACACGCCATACTTTGCGGGCAGTATTAAAGAATTTTGGAACAGGTGGCACATTTCCTTATCTACCTGGTTTAGAGATTATCTGTATATACCGCTTGGCGGTAATCGTAAGGGAAAGCTCAAAAAATACCGCAATCTCATGATCATTTTCCTGTTAAGCGGTTTGTGGCATGGTGCTGAATGGAGTTTTGTCTTTTGGGGAGGGCTTCATGGCCTGTATATGATTCTGGAAGACATGACATCTTCTTCCAGGGAGCGGCTTATTAAAAAGCTCAAGATAAACGATTCGTGCTTTAGCTGGAAACTGTTGCAGGCATTAATCGTTTTCGCATTAACTGCATTTGCGTGGATCTTTTTCCGGGCAGGAAATATCAGTGAAGCTGTAGAATATATCTGCCGTTTATTTACGGCTCATGATCCCTGGATATTGTTTGATGGCGGGATATACACATTTGGTGTTCCTAAGGTCGAATACAGTCTGTTCTTTGTTTCGCTTCTCGTGTTGATAACCGTGGATTCTTTATATCTGAAAACAGGCAAAAAACTGGATGCGCTTCTTCAGGATCAAAATATGTGGTTCCGTTGGGCAGTTGTCATTTTTCTCCTTTGCGGATGCATTTTCTTTAATTGTTCAGCAAATGGAGTCAGCGCACACCAATTCATATATTTTCAATTCTGAGCAGGTGGGGATGTTATGAATAAATGCAAGACAGCAATTAAAGCAATAAGCTTCATCCTTATCATGGCTGTTATTCTGATTTCTGCCGACAGGGTCCTGATAGTTAAATACGTGGATGGAATATACAGTATGCAGCGCTTTTATGAGCTGGCTGATGATTCTGTCGATGTATTGTTCCTTGGAAGCAGCCATGCTTTCGAGACATATAATACGTCTGTTTTATGGGACGAATACGGTATTGCTTCTTTTGTCCTTGGCGGTTCTGTCCAGCCTATGTGGAATACTTATTTTTTTATGAAGGAAGCCTTGAAAACGCAAACTCCGGAACTGATCGTACTGGATGCATTCAGTTGTGTTTTTGAATCGGAATACTCTGATTATTCACGTCAGATCAAAAATTGCTATGGAATGAAGCCTTCAATGAATAAGATAGCTGCGATGTGGGAAAGCAGTCCTCATACCAATATAAATTTCTACGTCCCGATCAGTAATTATTCATCCCGTTATAGTGAACTGACCAAGGAAGATTTCCTCAAATCGAAGGATATTCCCCGCTATGAGAATTGGATGGGTTTTGGCAGTAATTATAATAACAAAGTTGAAAAGACCCCCTGTCTTAAAGATACTTATGCCGAAGAACCGATGCTGCAAAAGACTGAGAAATACTACAGAAAGATCCTTCAGCTTGCTAATGACAAAAAGATCCCGATAATGGTTGTTGTAACCCCTTATCCGAATATTACCGCTGAACAGGCTGCCATATACAAAACTGCAGAAAGGATTGCAGGTGAGTACAATGTGGATTTTTATAACCCTGCTTTAGATCCGGCTTCAGTCGGATTGGATTTCAGTATCCACGCTGCAGAAGGAAAACATTTGAATTCGGTTGGCAACCGAATATACACATCCCTTTTTGGTGACTATATAAAAACACATTATTCAATTCATGACCGTCGTGGCAATCCTGAGTATCAGGCCTGGGAAAAGTGTTCGCAATTTATCAAGCGGCTGGATTCGATCAACCAAATGAACACTTCGACTGATTTTGAATACATATGCCAAAAGATACAAAAGGAACAATACTGTGCCTTTATTGTGGTGGGGCAGAATGTTGCCAAAGATTCTGAAATGTTAATCCCGTTTGGAATAGCCGGATGCGAGCCAAAGAGTCTGTATTGTTTTATTAACGGACAAGCATCGGTCTGGCAGTATGGTACAGACAAGGTCACCTATCAACGGATCTACTTGTTGTTCCATGATGATATTGTGCGTGCAGACAGAAACCGCCTCGCAGACGAATATACAGCCGATGAAAAAACGGTCAAGATAGTTGTTTATGACAAAGTAACTGATAATATCTGCGATGTTTTTAAGATTTCTGAAGCAGATCCTAAGGTTGTCTTCAGGTAAGTAACCGGATATCAGTACACGACTACTTTACTCTTGAGCGGGACTTTCTTATAGATGTACTTGGCATCATCGGTAGCCATTCTTACACAGCCGTGAGAGACCTGTTTTCCGAGAACGGGGCTGTAGACCTTTTTGCCGTTCCAGTAGTAAGGCCAGCTATGGAAATAGTATGATCCCTTGAAGCTTGAGCAATACTTGCAGCGTACGTTCGTCGCAAAGAATTTCTTTTTCTTTTTCCTTAAGCGGAACGTGCCTTTCTTTGTCGGAGTGGAAGGCTTTCCGACTGCGACATAGATGAATCTTACCATCTTCCAGTTTCCCTGGGAGCCCTTGAAGACCGCTGCAAAGTAGTTTTTCGTATCGCAGAGAATGAGCCACTTTGTCTTGCTGGTCATGCTCTGGGCTTTTTCGGTCATGGCTTGCTTTATGTCATTGGCGTTAATGAGCGCTTCTTCTCTTTCGGACTTGATGTTTAAGACGTCACCGGGCTTTCCCGCGTCTTTTTCAGTCAGGACTACCTGGATAGCTTCGATAAAGCGGGCGTAATGGGTCGCGCCTGCGCTTTCGCCGTTCTTTGCCCAGTTCGTCCAGCCGTCAGTCATACGGACGTGAACGCGGTAATATACGTCATATTTTTCAGCCAGCTGACCGGTGAGCCTGATCTGGATCTGATCGAGCTTGGCGCCCTTGCGGCCTGCGGTCTTTCCGTTGGTCTTGTAACCGCTCCAGCCGCGCTTATACATATGCACGCGGTATTGGAGCTTGCCGGAAGTAGAACTCTTAAGCTTCATCTGAATAGCTTCGAGAGTTCTTTTCTTATTGATGCTTCCTGCAATATTGGACTGGGACTTGTATTTCTTTTCCCACTTCTTCTTGTTGCGGGCTCGGGTCCTGTAAGAGAGTGTTGCGCCTTCGGGAGCTTTATAAGACTCGGAAGGAGTTTCACCCGTGGAAGGGTTTTCCGGTTCGCCGGGCTGACCCGGTTCGACGGGTGTCTCGTTTGCGGGAGGGTTTTCGGATCCTCCGGTAGAAGGAGCTGCAGGTTCAGCCGGTGTCTCATCTGTGGAAGGAGTGCCTTCACCGTTTTGCTCTCCGTCATTAGCAGGAGTACCGGAATCTGCCGGAGTTTCGTCATCGGAAGACTTGGCAGGATCAGCCTGAGCCTTGTCAGCGGAAGACTTGTCAGGGTCATCCGCGGTATCATCTGAAGCAGCCTTGGGAGTTTTTGCAGGGGTCTCCTTAGCGGAAGTAGCGGCAGGCTCTTCCTTGGTCTCGTCTTTTGTGTCTTCTTCAGGTTCATCCAAAGATTCATCTTCAAGAACGGTATAAGTATCTGAGACCGGTTCTACGGAAGAAGCGGACATATTGAATGAATAGTTGGATACGAGGAGCATTGCGGTAAGGGTTCCCGCCATGATCTTTTTTGCAAGATTAATCATAAAAACTCTCCATCCGATTAAAGAAAACTGATTTTGGAACAATAATAACAAAAAATAAGTCTTCTTTACAATTAAATGCACAAAAAGTAATATTATTCTGCTATGAAAGACCGAATTAATAAAAGGGAACAGAGGCCGGAAAAACGATCCGGAAGACCGGGAAACGTACGCATTGTCCTGACGGTGCTGATCTTCGCTATCGGGGCTTTTTTGTGCCTTGGCCTGACATGGCTTCTTTCTATATGGCACGACATAACCTTTGACGAGATAGTGTTCTATCTGTCGGCTCCGCTCGAGGGAACGTCGCATGACGTTATGAACAGTTTTTACCTCCGTGTCGTGCTTGTTTCGGTGATCGCTGCGGTCTTGTTTACAGTGCTTCTCATTGTTCTTGTCAAAAAGAAGAAATACCGTACATTCCGCACCGTAACCGACACGGTTTTCGTCCTGCTCAGCCTTTTGCTCATCTGTCAGACGGTCAGGGGCGTGGTCAGATACCGCGTTATCGATTACATGAGTTCCAGGATGACGAAGTCCGATTTCATCGATCAGAACTACGTCGAACCGACTTCTGAAAACGTGATATTTCCCGACAAGAAACGCAATCTCGTATACATATTCCTCGAGTCTGTCGAGACAACGTTTGCGGATAAGGCTTCGGGCGGTGCGTTTGAAAAGAACGTCATCCCGGAACTTACCAGACTGACTCTTGAAGAAGGCGAAAGCTTCTCTGGTGACAGAAAGACTTTAAACGGCGGATTCGTGACGACCGGATCGTCTTACACGATGGGAGCGCTGGTTGCACAGACTGCCGGTGTACCTGTCGTCGGAAGCATCGGCAATGCCGCCGCCTCTTACGCGGATTCTTTTTATCCCGGTCTCCGCACGATCGGCGATATTTTGAAGGAGCAGGGCTATAACCAGGTCTTCATGTGCGGTTCGGAAGCGACATTCGGAGGCAGGGCGCTGTACTTCAAAGAGCATGGCGGTTACCAGGTCTTTGATTACGATCATGCAAGAAACAACGGATACATTCCGAAGGACTACAGGGTATGGTGGGGATATGAGGACAGGAAGCTCCTTGATTTCGCAAAAACGAGGCTCACCGAACTGAGCAGCGAAGGAAAGCCGTTCAACCTGACCATGCTTACGGTAGATACTCATTTCGAGGACGGTTTCGTATGTGATCTCTGCAAGGATGAATACGGCGTACAGTATTCGAACGTCATGGCATGTTCGTCAAGACAGATAACCGGATTCATCGACTGGATGAAAAAACAGGATTTCTATAAGGACACGACGGTCGTCATAGTGGGAGACCATCCGACTATGGATGCGGATTTCTGCAAGGAAGTGGAAGATTCATACGGACGCCGCTCATTCGTATGCGTTCTGAATTCAGCCGTCGAGACTAAGAATCCCGCGCACCGCGAATATACGACTTACGATCTTTTCCCCACGACTCTTGCGGCTATGGGCGTAAAGATCAGGGGCAACCGTCTGGGACTGGGGATCAATCTTTTTTCCGATACGCCTACGCTGATGGAAAGATACGGCCTTGATTTCCTTAGCAGGGAGCTTGCCAAGAAGAGCGCGTTCTACGACAGGATCGGAAAGTTCGACATGCTCTCCAAAGACATTCTCAAAAACCTCGAATATCTGGATCTGAAGACCTCCATTGACGAAAAGGGGAAACTCAAGGTTTCCTTCTGGGGAATAGAGAACTGCAGGCAGGAGATCCGTTCCGTAAGAGGCGAATTCTATTCTCCGGACGGGGAACTTATCTGCAAACAGGATTTCAGCATTGATGCTGAAAAGGTCTACAGCGCGGTCTTTGACACTTCGGCTCTTTCGTTCAGGAAGATCTTCTCGGGGAAGATAAAACTGTTCGCAACCGATACCGCGGGAACCGAGCATGAGTTCTATGAGACCGGAAACTGTGAGGCTGCTTTGAATTATAAGGAACTGTCGGATTATCTGGCCGTGCTGGGCAGTCTTGAAGATGTAACGGTCCTTATCGGAATTAAGGATGAGGCGGCAAAAGGCCTTGACCTCAAGACCGCCGAAGCGTTTAAGAACCTGGGACTGGAATGCACGCTTTTCGGAAAGGAAGGCTCGTCTTATCTGGCAGTCTCGGGCGGCGGAAAAAAGCTCGAGAACGCGGGAATACATGAGCTCAAGTATTCGGGAACTTTCAAGGACGGCACCGGCTACGAGATAATCTCGGGAGCGATCAAATACGGCAACGTGTGTTCGATAACCGTCGGAGGCGAGGAATACGCTTTGAACAGGCGCGGCTTCAACATAGTCGTATATGATGACAAGGCAGGCAAGGTCATTGACCGCAGGGTATATGACGTGTACAAGAAGACGATCGTTTCCGCGATGACGGATGACACACTGTCAGTCGGGGCCAGATATAATGCGGAGAAGAAGACTGCGGACATCTGGATGAAGGCAAGCAGGAACGACGTGCTTACCGGCAAGCCGGTCTATGCATTTATGTACACCTGGGACAAGGATCATCCAGCGCATTATGTGAGGATCGAAATGAAGAAGGGCAGATTCGGAACCGCGGGAAGCGAGGATTCATTTGAATATTTCTTCCTAAAGGATCTCGACGTCAGTTCTTATGACCCGAAGAGCTTTGGCGTCATGATATTCATCACCAGCAGCGAGTCGGGCATTGTCCAGTATAAATGCAAAAGAGTTTTCGATCTGACTTCAGGGGTCGTTACGGGTGCAAAGCTGCCTGAAGGTGTAACCCTCAGTGAGGAATGATATAATTGACATATGTCGTTTTGACAGCAGTTTCCGACGGAGGTGCTTCAAATAATGTCCAGACCGGCCAAGGTTAGAAGAATATGTGAAGAGCCCAGATTCAAGAGGTTTGTTCCTTCAGGATCAGAAGGCGTCAAGACAGAGGTCCTGACGCTCGATGAATACGAGGTCATCCGTCACGTTGATTATCAGAAGATGACGCACGAGGAGTGTGCGGCACAGATGGACGTTTCAAGGACTACCGTCACGGAGATCTACGAGTCCGCGAGGCACAAGATCGCCAATGCACTCATCAACGGGAAAACGCTTTGCATAGAGGGTGGAAACTACAGAGTGTGTGAAGGCGGGGAGTGCAGGAAGGCCTGCAGAAAGAACGGCTCTAAAGCTTGAAATCAGGGATCATCAGAGTGCCCTGCGAAGACATTTCCTGAACGAATGCATTCGTCTGACCCAGGTCTGAAAGATGATCGCAAAGTCTCTCATAGTTATCTTTGGACAAAGTGCGCCTGAGTTCTTCAGGCGCGTTTTCATTTTCAAGCAGGTGAGGCATGGGAGTATACTGGCTCATCAGGCTGATGTAAATGTCATTCCCGAAACGTGATGCAAGATAATCGATTATGTGCTTGCTGTCAAAGAGATTTCCCGGGAGCATCATGTGTCTGACAATCATGCCGCGAGTCATTGTCTTTCCCGCGTCATCAAGCTTAATGCTGCCCGCCTGGCGGAACATCTCGTCCAATGCGAGTGCGGCAGTTGTGAAATAGTCAGGTGCGGATGCGTACTTTGATGACACCTTGGATGAATAGTATTTCAGATCCGGAAGATAGATGTCGATCAGACCGTCAAAAAGCTTAAGGGTATTTACCGATTCATAACCCGAACAATTGCATATGACAGGTATGCCAAGCCCTGTATCTTTTGCGAGCCTTACGGCATTTGCGACAGTTGGAGCGAAGTGCAGCGGCGTTACCAGGTCGATCGCTCCCGCACCATCTGATTCGAGTTTTTTGAACAGATCTGCAAGGCTGTTTTCATCATAGACTTTGCCTTTGCCGGTGGGCGAAGTTATGCCCTGATTCTGGCAGAAGATGCAACGTAGAGAACAACCTTCAAAGAACACTGCGCCGCAGCCTCCTTTGCCGCCTAACACAGGCTCTTCGCCGCGGTGGATCATGGACAGGTTAACAGTTACGGCCGAAGTGGTCTTGCAATAACCTGTCCTGCCGCCGCTTCTGTCCGCGCCGCACCGTCTGGGGCATAACATGCAGGGCGAATACGGATCTGTCATATTTTTGTTTTCCATACGAAACATTATAGTCTTTTCGTTGTTGTTTTATCCAAAACGATAGGGCATGACATTATCAAATTCCGTTCCTTTGGTTTTATGGATCTTCAAGGCTTGGTGATACACTTTGAGAGGATAGGAGAATGTGGAATTCTAGTGGCAGTTAAGCCCGCAAGCCTTGACTTTTGCTCTTATATAGATAAGATAGCGGCGGTAAAACGAATAGAATTAAAAAGGATCGTTTAATGGAAAACAAACTGGAAATTTCAAAACCGATGCAGTCGAGAGCTCCCGTCAGATCTGCCGATACGGCGGTCGTGAGAGCCATCCGTCATGAGGATGAGATCAGGCACGGCGTGAATAATCCTAACCGTACAAACAAGCCTGCCGTTAAGAGGACCGGCGAATCCGTACCTGCACATACCCATGCAGGAAACAGAACCCAGCATTCCGGTACTCCCTCAAAAGCACACGTGAAGGCTGCTTCAAAAGAGCAGGAAAAGACACGCGAGAAGTCCCGCGTCGTTCCTCTCGTAATAATGTTTTTCATTGCAGCATTAACGCTCGCGCTCTATCTCGGGATCGGTTATTACAAGACCGAGACTGATAAGATCAACAGATTTGTCGTCGTTGAAGTCGGCAGCCCGGTTTCAGAGGCGTTGTTCTTCAATGACACTCTTGCGCTGCCCGATTATGAGGACTGCAACCTCGATTTTTCAAGCGTGAAGATCGACATACCTCAGACGATCCGTTTCACGATCACGTATCTTTGGACGGATATGGAATGCGTTCTTGAGATCGCAGATTCAACTCCCCCTACGGGAATCGGCATTCCCCAAAAGCTCTTCTCCGTTGAAAAGCTTCCTGACGTAAACTCTTGCGTCAAGGACGTTAAGGACCGTACCGACGTTACCATTAAGTGGGGCAATATCCCCGATTACAGCAAGGGCGGAGAATTCAAGGCTGAAGCACTTCTTACCGATGCCGTCGGAAATACTGCTTCCGTAATGGTCCCGATAAGCGTTACCTGCGACAATACTCCTCCGGTCATTACCGGAACCAAGGATATAAGCGGTTTCACGGGAACGTCGATCACGTACAGGGAAGGCGTTAGCGTAACGGATGATTATGACGAGAATCCGTCGCTGTCGATCGACACGTCAAAAGTCGATCTCAATAAGCCCGGCGTATATAAGGTCACCTATGTTGCAACCGATTTCTCCGGCAACAAGGCAACCGCCGAGATCCAGGTCGAGATCACAAAGAAACCCAAGTCCTATGTTGAGCAGGAGACTGTCGACAAGGCGGCCCAAAAGATCCTGGACAAGATCTTAAAGCCCGGTATGACTCAGAAAGAACAGGCGCTTCAGATCGTATGGTGGTGCAGGTACAACATCAATTACATCGCCAAGGCCGATTCAACTTCCAGAAACAGAGCCGCATACGATGCTATTACCAAGAGGACCGCGACCTGCTACGGTTATGCCTGTGCAGTCAGGGAAATGCTTAACCTCTGCGGTATCGAGAACATGTTCATCAAGCGTTATCCCTGGAGACACAGCATTCACTACTGGAATTACATCAAGATCGACGGTGAATGGTATCACTGTGATTCCACTCCGAGAAAGAACTATAACAGCTACTTTTTCATGTATACTTCAGCTGAGATACAGAATTTCCACCACAGCGGATGGTACGGATATACCTTCAAGGTGAAGAATTATCCGGCTTCTGCAACCAAATCGGTACAAAAGACCATCGATTACGCGAACCACAAAGTTAAGAAATGACCGGTAACCAGCCTGCAGATCATCAGCGCAATAATCCACCTTCCAACCGCCAAAGGCAGCAGGGAAGGGCTGAAGTCTCCCGTCAGGCAGGACAACAGGCAAGAAAGATCAACACGGCCGGGAACCACCCGGCCGTTCAACATGGGAGAGGAACCGTAAAGCGTAATGTTCAGTCCGGCGCTCCCCGGAAGGCGCAGCGCCCGGTTCAGAAGACGGCCACAGGTCAGGCCCGCCCGAGGCCGGCAGTACAAAGACCAGCCCCGCAAAAGCAGGCGTTACCCAAACAGTCAGTTTCAAAACCCATATCACAAAAACCCGCTGTTCAAAAACAGGTGAAGCCGAAAGACAAGCTTCCGGTTAAACCTTTTGTCCTGACTTTTCTGTTTCTTGTTCTCGCAGGCGCCATCGTATTCTTCGTGTTTTTCATGACCGATGAAGCCGCGCTGATAAAACAGTCGGTGAAGGTTGAGGTGGGAACAAAGGCGTCTTTCGACATGTTCCTTGAAGGGCAGCCGAAGTATCCGCAGTTTCTAAGTACGAATCTGGATTTTTCAACGGTCGACTACAACGTTCCGCAGACGGTATCTTTCGTGATCTCGCTGTACGGCATCGATCACGATTGCGAGCTTATAGTGGCGGATACGGTCCCGCCTACGGGTGAGCCCGTTACGCAGGAACTGTACTCGGTCGACCCCATTCCTGAAGCGTCAGAGTGCGTGACGAATATTCAGGACAAGACACAGGTCACCGTGACGTGGGCGGAAAAACCGGACATTTCCGAAGGCGGAGAATTTGTGGCTTCAGCCAAGCTTACGGATCTGGGCGGGAACGAGACGATAGTACTCGTTCCGTTAAGCGTAATACGCGACAGCGTGGCTCCCGTCATTACGGGAACAAGGGACGTTTCGATAATCGTGGGTGAGACGATCTCCTACCGTACCGGAGTCGAGGTCACGGATGATCACGACAAGAATCCCAAACTGGATATTGATACATCCGGAGTTCAGCTCGACAAGCCCGGGGATTACCAGGCAATATACAGGGCGACTGATTTTTCCGGCAATAAGACGGAGATCCCGATAAAGGTCAAGATCAAAGCCAAGCCGAAGAACTACGTCGAACCGGACGTTGTTTACGCGCAGGCAAAAAAGATCCTGAACAAGATCGTCACTCCTGAGATGAATGACATGGAAAAGGCCCTCCAGATCGTATGGTGGGTCAGACAGAACATAAAGTTCAACCTGAGGATCAAACCGAAATCGTGGACCGAGGCCGCATACAATGCCTTCAGGGAGAGAAGGGGGAACTGCCTGTCTTCTGCTTCTTGCGTAAAGGCAATGCTGGACGTATCAGGAATAGAGAACATGTTCGTTACCAGGTGGCCTTACAAGGTCGCAAAGCATTACTGGAACTACGTCAAGATAGACGGCCAGTGGTATCACTGTGATGCCACATGGAGACAGAATTACGACAGCTACTTCTTCATGTACACAACGAAAGAACTCCTGTCTTTCTGGCATGACGGATGGAACGGATTTGAGTTTAACCGCTCGAAATATCCCGAAAGCGCCACGCAGTCTGTCCAGAAGAAGATAGACTACAAGAATCACAAGATTAAGAGTTAAGTCTGAAACCCTCCGGAATATGTTATAATTAATCATTAAGTTTTAACGTTCCGGAGCGGCTTGTGACACCAATTCTGTATTTTGTCATCCCATGTTATAACGAGGAGCAGGTCCTCCCTGAAACGAGCGGCCTTTTCCTCGCTAAGCTTAATTCCATGATCGATTCCGGAAAGATAAGTCCTGAAAGCCGTATAATGTTCGTCAATGACGGAAGCAAAGACGGCACATGGAACATCATCTCTTCTCTTACCGAGGAAGACGGGCACTATTCCGGCATTTCGCTTTCACGCAACCGCGGCCATCAGAACGCCCTCATTGCAGGTCTGATGGAGGCGCGTCTTCATGCTGACATTACGATATCCATGGACTGTGACGGTCAGGATGACATAGACTGCTCCGAACAGATGGTCGATGAATATCTTAAGGGTAATGAGATAGTTTACGGCGTCCGCAATGACAGGAAGAGCGACTCTGCGTTCAAGAGAACGACTGCCGAGTGCTATTATTCACTCCTGCGCGGAATGGGAGTTGAGATAATCCCGAATCATGCGGATTACCGCCTTATGAGCAGCAGGGTATTGGATGCCCTCGCAGGCTATGGCGAGGTGAATCTTTTCTTAAGAGGCATCATCCCGCACATGGGCTTTAAGAGTTCAGTCGTTTACTATTCCCGTGCGGAGCGCATTGCAGGAAAAACGCATTATCCTCTGGGGAAGATGATCTCGCTTGCGATCGACGGCATCACTTCATTCTCTGTAAAACCGCTCAGGATCATTACCTTCCTCGGTCTGTTCGTTGCTCTGCTTTCGTTTATCGGTATCATATATGCGCTCGTCAGCGCTGCTACGGGAAACATCGTGGAAGGCTGGACTTCAATGACATGTATCATCTGTTTTGTCAGCGGCATTCAGATGATAAGCCTCGGAGTGATCGGCGAATACGTCGGAAAGATCTATATGGAGACGAAGCACCGTCCCCGTTATATTATTGACGAAAGAAAGAATCTGAAAGATACATCGGAGGACTGATATGGATACGTTATATGTTGTCATGCCGGCATACAATGAAAAGGACAACATCGAGGAAGTGGTATCCTCCTGGTACCCTGTACTTGAGGGCAAGAATCCTGATTCGAGGCTTGTAGTTGCTGACAGCGGAAGTACCGACGGCACGCATGAGATCCTTGTTGAAATGCAGGAAAAGTATCCCCAGCTCGAGATCCTCACGGATTCCGGAAAACAGCACGGCCCCAAGGTCATCGCCCTGTATTCATATGCAATTAAGAACGGCGCGGATTACATATTCCAGACCGATTCCGACGGACAGACGCTCCCGGAAGAGTTCGACGCATTCTGGCAGTTAAGGAACGGCTACAAGGGCATCTTCGGTCACCGCTCTGTAAGAGGTGACGGTAAATCAAGAGCATTTGTAGAGAAGGTCGTATGCTTCCTCCTCAAGTGCTATTTCCACGTTAAGGTCCCTGATGCGAATGCGCCTTTCAGGCTCATGCAGGCGAAGACGGTTGCAAAATACCTGCCGCGCCTCGACAAGGACTACAACCTTCCGAACATCATGATGACGACGTATTTCGCATACTATAAAGAAGAGATGACCTTCAGAGAGATAACTTTCAGACCCAGACAGGGCGGAAAGAATTCCATCAACATCCGCAAGATCGTCAAGATCGGTTGGAAGGCTCTCAAGGATTTCCACAATCTCAAAAAGGCGATGTAATGCAGAAAAAAGATCAGGTAAAAAAATCGTTCCCGGTAAAGGGATCTGTAACGGCTGTCTTGTTGATAGCCGTTAGTATTGTATTGTTCTGGTTCATCCAGAGGCTTCTGATGCCCAAGTATCAGAAGGGCGTCGTGGAAGGATCTTTCACTGAAGAATACTACAAGGAAACTGTTCCGCATGAAGTCATATTCTTCGGCGACTGTGACGTCTACGAGAACTATTCTCCGATAAAGATGTATCAGGAATACGGCATCTCCGCTTACATCAGGGGCTCGGGCGAACAGTATATATGGCAGTCTTACTATCTGCTCAGGGACACTTTAAGACATGAGACCCCCAAGGTCGTCGTGCTGACGGTTCACGGACTTCAGTTCGACAAGACACGTTACGAGCCTTATAACCGCATGACATTAGACGGCATGAAATGGTCTAAGGACAAGGTCGATGCGATCAACGCTTCCATGACGAAAGGCGAGACCTTCGCTTCATACGTTTTCCCGGTCCTGCGTTACCATGACCGCTGGAACGAACTGACGCCGACCGATTTCAAGCATGTATTTTCCAAGGACATTACTTCGCATAACGGCTACTACATGCGCTGCGACGTCATGCCCTTTACCCAGTATCCTCCGCAGCAGCCTCTGATGAATCCGAATTTCGGAAGCAACGCGATGGGATATCTTGATAAGATCCGCGAGCTCTGCGAAGAAAAAGGGATCAAGCTGGTGCTGGTCCGCGCGCCTCTGGAATACGGATGGTATCCTCAATGGGATAAGAACGTTGAGAAGTATGCCGCCCGGTACGGACTGACTTATCTGAATTTCAACAACTACACGAAAGAGATCGGACTGGATCTTACAAAGGACACCTACGATGCAGGCGTTCATCTTAACCTGTCCGGAGCTGAAAAGCTGAGTGTTTATTTCGGAAAGTACCTGAAGGACAATTACGGACTGACCGATTTCAGGAATGACCCTGCCGTTTCAGCCGTATATAAGAACAAGATCGCTTTCTACGATTTCATGAGGGAAGACCAGGAAAGGGAGATCCGCGAATACGGCGCTCTCAAGAGTTATGGTGCAAATGCCATAGAATAACCTCAATTTCATTGTGCACAATATAATAAAATGAGAAAGTTCGGGAAAACAAATTTGTTGTTTAACTCCGAATGCCTGAATTTTGCATTAAATGTATTATATTCTTGTTTATTTTATTGGAGGTAAACTTATGAAAGGTTTGAAAATTACTGCACTTATACTTACAACCGTTCTTTGCGCTTCCGCTTTCACAGCATGCAAGAACGAGAAGAAGCCCGTTTCTTCCGGAATCAACGTCATCTCTTCACAGAGCCAGGGCGGTGCCGGCGTAAACGGCGAGAACAAAGCTACTATCGACCCTAACGCTGCAAGCAACAACTACGTTTTCAAGTACAACGGCGTTGACATCGTAGTCAACTCACCTATGAACGCTATCCTCGGAAGCCTCGGAAACAACTATTCTTATTTTGAAGCTGCTTCCTGCGCAGGTCAGGGTATTTCCAAGTTCTACACATTCAACGGCGGTTCTTTCGTTGTTTCCACAAACCCTGTAGGAAATGAAGACAGTATCGCAATGATCACCATCAACGATGACTCTGTTTCCACAGCAGAGGGCATCTTCATCGGCAACACTGTTGAACAGCTCAAGGCTGCTTACGGCGAGCCCAAGGAAAATGACGGAACAACCTACACATATGAGAAGGGTTCTTCTGTTCTTGTTTTCCTCGTTGATGACAGCGGAAAGATCACAAACATCATCTACAACGCGAAGGTATAAGATTTGTCAGGCCGTAACGGAAAGAGCAAATTTAACGTCGTAAGGCTTCTCGGGCTTGTGCTGATGCCTCTTTTGGCAGGCGGAGCGCTTGGAGCCTACGGCGCTTTTTTCATGTATTCCAGGTTTATTGGAAGCATTGATGCCTGCACGCTTTCCGAAGTCGAGATCGAGTATGGTCACCCGATCACGGTCGACAGCTTCTTTACAAGGACTCCCGTAAACACGACTTTCATTACCGACATCAACCAGATCGATACCGGAAAGCTCGCAACATACCAGATCTTCCTTGATTGCGGCGGACATACGGTCAGCTCGATCCTCAAGGTCGTTGACAAGACCGCTCCCACTGCAAAACCCGTTCCGGTCGATATGTTCTGCGGAAAGGCACCGGCGCCCAATATGCTCGTCAAGGACGTTTTCGATCTTACTGACGTTAAGATCGAGTACGCTGAAGGCGAACCGGATCTCGTTATGAACACCGGCGAGATGAACATTCCCGTAAGGCTTACTGATGCAAACGGAAACTCAACAGTCATAGACGTTCCTTTCAACGTCAAAGATGACCATACCCCGCCGGTGATCTCAGGCGTAAGGAGCTTCGAGCACGTTGCCAAGGATCCTGACAAGATCACCAAGGACGACTACCTTGAAGGCGTTACCGTAACTGATGACTACACAACAAAGCCCACGCTTGAAGTTGACTATTCACAGGTCAATCTCAAGGTCGTAGGAAGATACCCCGTAATCTACATTGCTACCGACAAGGCAGGCAACAGGACCGAAGTCGAATCTTCCGTTACCGTTTACAGAACATATAACGGCGGTATGACCACCAGCGCCAAGGATACCAAGAAGGCACTGGACATGGCCAAGAAGCAGCTCGACAAGATCACCAAGGCCACAGACACCGATGTCGTCAAGGCAATGAAGATCTTCTACTGGGTTTACCATCATATCTATTTCTCTACCGGTGCCACACCTTACAAGGGATGGGCAAAGGCAGCCATCAGCGCTCTTAACAAGAGAAGGGCTTCATGCTACGGCAGAGCCTGCTTGTGCAAGGCTATGCTTGATGCCGCCGGCATTGAGAATTATCTCATCATGAGAAAGAAAGTTGCCGGACTCCGTATCCACAACTGGAATCTCGTTAAGCTCAACGGTGAATGGTATCACTGCGACGTCCAGATCTATCTTGCGGGACTTGCGCCAAAGGGCTATTTCTGTTTCATGATGACCGATAAAGAAATAGCGAAGGCGCCGACGAACCATCAGTATAACAAGAAAGGATTCCCTAAACGGTCTACCAAATCCGTACAGAAATGGATCGACGTTTACAACGGCAAGATCAAGTCGGGATTCCCTTATAAGAAATAATCAGATACTAAAGCAAGGAGTCCTGCGGGACTCTTTGCTATTTTGGGATAAGAGGTGATTTAAATGAACAAGACGATAAAGAGCTTCATCGCACTTGCGGTCTCGGTTTCCGTGATCGCCGTAATGACAGCCTGTGCTCCCAAGGAGGAAGGCGGAAACGCTCCGCAGCTTATCTCCGGAGGAACTGCTGCCACTGTTGCGGGCAAGGAAACTGAAAACAAGCAGGCTCCGTCAGCTCCTGCAGCATCAAGCGATTCCTACGGCCTGACCTTCAATGGCGTGCTCGTTACGCCCGGCATGGAGGTTGATGCCGCCATCAAGGCGCTCGGCGAGGGATACGTAAAGTCTGCTGACATCGATGACTGTGATTTCAACGGCAAATCCACGACCTACGATTACAAATCCTTCGTTCTCTTTGCCGACAACAGAGATGGAGGCAAGTTCAAGATAAGCACGATCGACGTAAGGGATCCTTCGGTTGACTGCGGCGGCGTCAAGATCGGTTCAACGCTGGAAGAAGTCAAGAAAGCATATGGCACTCCGACTTCCGAAGAGATCTATGGCCTGTGCTATCAGAAGAACCATACCCAGGTCCAGTTCATTTCAACAGATGAAAAGACCGTTTCATCCATTCTCTTCAAGACCGTCTGACAATAAGCTGTATCTGTGATGTCCGGCAATAAGGAAAAACCTTCTTCAAAAAAAGTCTTCAGGATCGTACGCATCAGCCTTGCGGTCCTGTTCTGTCTTGCGGCCGTTTCCGCCGTTTCGCTCGTTGCCGTAAAGGACTTTTACACCAAGCCTCTCATAACGGATGTTACCATCGAGGCGGGCAGCACTTTTTCGTTGGATGATTTCTTTGTGACCAAGCCTGACAGCGCGAGGTTCGTTACCGACATCAGCGGGATCGACACGAAGATCCCTGCCGTTTACGGCCTGAAGATAGGATTTGACAAATATTTCTCCCAGGAAGTCAGACTTACGATCCAGGACACCACGGCTCCTACCGGAAAAGCGGTGAAGCAGGAGTTCTTTACCATAGATCCTTTTCCGGAAGTTGAAAAGTGCGTCACGGATCTCTATGACCTGAACGGCATTGCCGAAGTAAAGTTCAGGGACGGTATCCCTGACGTCAGCTCGGGAGGCGATTTTACCGTTCCCGTGGTGGTCACGGATCCTTATCAGAATTCAACAGTGATCAATGTCCCGATGCACGTAACGAAGGACTCGACTCCGCCGGTGATAACCGGACTCAAAGACAATCAGATGGTAAGGTCCGGAGACGACATCGATTTCAGGGATGGAATAATAGTTTCTGACGATTACGATCCTTCTCCCGTCCTGACCGTTGACGCTTCCAAGTTCGACGTCAACAAGCCGGGCAAGTACGTGGTTTACTACAAAGCCACTGACCGTTCCGGAAACGTTACTGAAGCATCGATCAATCTCGAAGTCTGGCAGTCTTCTGTTTCAGACCTCAAGAGCAAAGAGGCTTACAATCTTGCGGATGCTATCCTCAAGAAGATCAAGAAGGGCAAGACTGATTCCGAGTATGCCAAGAACATCTACAAGTGGGTCTGCCATAACATCGTCTATCTCGGCAGAGCCGGACATCCGACTTTCGAGAAGGCCGCGCTATCGGGATTCAAGACCAGAAAGGGCAACTGCTGGGTAATGTGCTGCTGCTACAAGGTCCTGCTCGACCGCGCGAACATCCCGAACCTCATCGTCACCAGAGCCAACAGCAAGGTCACCAGGAGCAACCACTACTGGAATCTCATTTATGTTGACAAGGGCTGGTATCACTGCGACTGCACGCCGCTCTATCCGTTCTTCATGAAGATCGATTCACAGCTCGACCAGTTCCACACCTTTGAATCGAAGCTCTACCCGAAGAGGGCCACCAAGAAGGCCAAGAGCACTAAGGGCTACTACGCAAAGAGAGAAAGCTGATATTTTGCATTTGCATGGCAGGATAAACGAGAATTCGGGCGAATTTTGAAGAATTCGGGCGGATTTTCGAGATTTTTTAAGAAAAATGCTTGACATGATGTGGACGCCCGTATATTATATGCAGGCTGACATGGTAAAGATGTCTGAAAAGGCATGTGACCAATACAGAAGAATAATGAATTTCAAGGAGAAAACAACATGGGTACATATGTTGCAACCAAGGATTCAATCGAGAGGAAATGGCTGGTGATCGACGCTGACGGTAAGACCCTCGGACGTCTCGCTACAGAAGTTGCAAAGCTTCTCCGCGGCAAGCACAAGCCCACATATACTCCTTTCCTTGATACCGGAGATTATGTAATCGTAGTTAATGCTTCCAAGATGGTTCTTACAGGTAAGAAGCTCGACCAGAAGGTTTATCGTTATCACACGAGATTCCCTACCGGTCTCAAGGAAGTTAAGTACAGCGTTATGATGGACAAGAACCCTGAGAAGGCTCTTGAGCTCGCAGTCAAGGGAATGCTTCCCAAGAACTCGCTCGGCCGCCAGATGTTCAGAAAGCTTCACGTTTACGCAGGCCCTGAGCATGAGCAGACTGCACAGCAGCCCGAAGCTTATACGTTTTGATTTCGGAGGACTAAGTTAAATGGCAGCAAAGAAATCTACCAGCAAAGTTTATTACTACGGCACAGGTCGCCGTAAGAACGCAGTTGCCGCTGTACGTCTCGTACCCGGTTCCGGCAAGATCACGATCAACTCCAAGGATATCGACGAGTACTTTGGCCTTGATACACTCAAGCTCCTCGTTCGTCAGCCTCTCGCAGCTACAGAGACTGAGGACAAGTTCGACGTTATCGTCAAGGCTATCGGCGGCGGTATCTCCGGCCAGGCAGGCGCTATCCGTCACGGTATCGCAAGAGCTCTCGTTGAGGCTGATGAGGACAACTACAAGTCAGTTCTCAAGGCAGCAGGCTTCCTTACACGTGATGCACGTATGAAGGAAAGAAAGAAGCCGGGTCTCAAGAAGGCTCGTAAGGCTTCACAGTTCAGTAAGCGTTAATCGTTTCTGCACGAAAAAGTTCATTACGGCCGTCCTTATGGGCGGCCGTTTTATTCATTATTGCCCTTGCGGCACAAAGGCCTACAATGTAAAATTCAAGCGATGAAAATCAGCTTTCTGACAGATTCCGCGGAAAAGACGGAGAGATTTGGCGAGGCGCTTTCCAAGTATTTGGAGGCGGGTTCGGTCATAGCCCTGGACGGAGATCTCGGGGCGGGAAAGACATGTCTTACCAGAGGCATCGCCAGAGGCATCGGAGTGATCGATCCGGTTGCAAGCCCGACTTTTACCATCGTCAATGAGTATGAGGGCGGAAGGCTGATGGTATATCATTTCGACACATACAGACTGGCCGGAGAGGACGATTTCTACGCGAGCGGACTTGATGAATATTTTCAGAAAGGCGGCTTATGCATAATCGAATGGAGCGAGGTCATTGACAGCGCTCTGCCGGCTGAGACCATGAAAATGAAGATCAGCGGAAATGGCGATGAAAGAAGGTTTGATGTTATCGATACCGGTTCAGTCGGTGCGGAGAACCTCATCAATGCTGCCGTTTCTTCCGGGTGCACAATCTTATGAAGATACTCGTCTGCGACACGTCAAACCAGAACGCCAGTGCCGGCATCTATGAGGACGGCAGGGTTATAGCTTATGAACTGAGCTTTGAGACAAGGACTCATTCTGAAACGTTCATGCCTTTAGTTCACCGTGTCATGGAACAGGCCGGTCTTTCCCACAGCGAGCTTGACGCATATGCGGTAACGGTGGGTCCCGGTTCCTTTACCGGCATCAGGATAGGTCTTGCAGCGGTGAAGGGAATGGCGCTTGCCGCAGGAAAACCATGCATCGCGGTATCTTCCACCGAAGCGCTCGCGAGGTCGTGTGAAAATGCGACTGCGACGTCCGGTGAAGAGACGCTTATGGTGCCTGCGATAGATGCGAGGAACAACCGCGTTTTCGCAAGGGTCTTAGAGGACGATACTCTGAAAACGCTGATAGCCGAAAACGCATATGATGCTGACGATCTCGCGCTCAAGATAAAGAACATGCCCGAAGTTGTATACGGGACAAGACGTCAGGTGATCGTCGTCGGAAGCGGGGCTGAAGTCCTGAAAAATGCGTTCGAAAAGAACAAGATCCACATCAACTTATACTGCGCAAAAGGTATCGCGATAACCCCGAAAGGCGTTGCGGAAGCGGCGTTCGCTCATCCTGAACTCATCAGCGCGAGGGATGTCAAAGCGACTTACTGTGCTGTTTCACAGGCTGAACGCCTCAGGAAGAACGATGCAAAGGAAGAGTATAAGATCAGACCTGCGACTCTTGAAGACGTTGGCAGGATCATGGTCCTTGAGGAAGAAGGCATACCTCATCCCTGGCAGAAAAATGAGATAGAAAAGCTCATAACCGAAGACAATAAATGCGCGTTCGTTACCGAGAAAAACGGGCACCTTGCATGCTACATCGGATGCGACATCGTGCTCGATGAATGTAACATCGGCAACCTCGTTACCGAGGAGGAAGAGCGCGGAAAAGGTCTGGCGACTGCGATCCTGAAGCGCCTTCTGGAATACTTGAAAGAGCGCGGGATCAAGCACGTCTATCTTGAGGTTGAAAGCACCAATCTGGCTGCGATCTCGGTCTATAAGAAATGCGGTTTCAGATCCTACAATATCCGCAAGGATTATTTTGGCACGAATCGTGACGCAATCCTGATGGATTGTGAAATTTAACAAAAGGAAAACACAAATAAACGGCATTTGAGTAAAAAAGCCGAAAATGCCTTCGAAGGCCGTTTTAGTGTTGATTTTCAAGGTTTCCAAAAATATACTTGTGGAGTAATTTGATTGGGAAGGTGTATTCCAAGATGGTAAAAGAGAAAATTGTTTTTGACTGTGAAGACTCGCTTCAGATGAAAACGGTTGCCGTTCTCATTCAGAAGGCCTCCCAGTTCAGAAGCACGATCTATCTGATCCGCAGCGGAAGGCGCGCAAATGCGAAGAGCCTTCTCGGTGTAATGTCCCTTGGAATAGAGAACGGTGCTGAGATCGAGATCGAAGCTGAAGGCGACGATGCTCAGGACGCAGTTAATGCTCTCATGTCTCACCTTAAGAATCCAAAGATAGCAGTGTAATAATGTCCGGCGGGAAATTCGACGCCAGGCTGGACACAGTTCCTCAGACTCCCGGAGTTTACCTCATGAAGGACGCTTCGGGCGTTGTTATATATGTAGGAAAAGCGAAGAAACTCAGGAACAGGCTCAAGAGTTATTTTGCAGGCGGGGCGATCACCAGCCCGAAGGTCGCGGCGATGGTATCGCACGTTGCCGATTTCGAGTACACGATAGTCGGCTCCGAACCTGAAGCGCTCCTTCTCGAGAACAATCTCATAAAGCGATATCAGCCCCACTACAACATCCTGTTAAGAGACGATAAGGGATATCCCTATATCTGCATCACTCTGAACGAAGAATACCCCAGGGTCTTCAAGGCGTTCCGTCCGGATCCGGCCGCAAGAAAAGCCGGTGCAAGATACTACGGACCTTACATGAATTCAGACTGTAATGAGGTGCTGAAGGCGATATCCGACATCTTTCCCTTGAAGCGCTGCAAGAAGGTCTTTCCGAGAGACATCGGGAAAGAACGTCCGTGTCTCAACTATCACATAGGCAAGTGCATGGCGCCTTGTCTCGGTACGGTAAGTTCTGACGATTACCGCAAGATGACCGGGCAGATAGTACTGTTCTTTGAAGGCAAGTATGACGGCATAGAAAAAGACATTACCGCACAGATGGAGAAGGCCTCTGAAGCTCTCGAGTTTGAGCGCGCCGGTGCTCTCCGCGACCGCATGATCGCCCTTAAGAACATAAGCCGCAACCAGCGCGTTTTCCTTAACGTCGAGCGTGACGTCGATGCGATCGGATTGTATTCGGATGCGGGTGAGACCTGTGTTAGAAAGCTCGAATTGAGAGAGGGAAGGATCGTCGGTTCATCGACTTATTTCTTCGCAGGCGATGAAAAAGAACAGGCTGACATACTCGCGAATTTCCTGACGCAGTACTATGAGCAGGCGCCTTTCGTGCCTCCTTTGATCCTGATACCTTATGCTCCGGAGGAGGCAGATCTCGCTTCAACGGAGAGTTTCCTGTCAGAGAAGGCAGGAAGGAAAGTCAGGCTTCACGTTGCCGAGAGAGGAGAGCTCACTGAGCTTTCAAACCTTGCGCAGCTCAATGCCCGTGAGATGATGGTCCGCCGTATCTTAAGAGGCGGAAATGCGGGTGCGGATCCTTCTGCTCCGCTGAGATATCTTGAGGGACTGATAAGAGCTCCCGAAGGCTCGTTGTCGCGTGTCGAATCGTTTGATATCTCCAATCTCGGAAACGATGACATCTGTGCAGGAATGGTCGTATTTAAGGACGGAAAACCCGACCGCCAGTCGTACCGTCTTTTCAAGATGAAAAGGGTTACCGAGCAGGATGATTTCGCATCGATGAGGGAGACTCTCGAAAGACGTTTTGCGCACAATGGAAGCGACGGTTTTGTATGGCCCGACCTGATACTCGCGGACGGCGGAAAAGGACAGCTGAGCGCGATCGCGTCCGTTGTAAGGAGTCTGCCGGGAACAGAAAACATCAGGCTCGCGGGAATGGTAAAGAACGACCGCCACAAGACTTCCGGCATCGTTTTCGAGGACGGCAGGGAAATAAGGCTTGAAAGAAGGGAACTGACCGACGGCGAAGTCGGTCTTTTGAGGTTCCTTACGACCGTGCAGAACGAAGTCCACAGGTTTGCGGTCTCGTATCAGAGAAAGCTTTCCGGCAAGAGGAACATGAAATACAAACTTGAGGGGATCACCGGGATCGGTCCCGCAAAGAGGAAGCTCCTTCTCGAGTCATTTGGTACAATAAAGGCTGTGAGCGAAGCCTCCAAAGAGAACCTTGCGCAGGTCAAGGGAATCTCCGAAAAGGATGCTGAAGCGATATACGGATTCTTTCACGAAGGAGAGTGACCGATGGCCATCTACGCACTGGCAGATCTGCATCTGTCTCTGTCAAATCCCGAGAAGTCCATGGAGCTGTTCGGGAAACAGTGGGCCGGCTATATCGACCGCATCGTTGAGGGATGGAATAGAACGGTCAAGCCGGAGGACACTGTTCTGATCCCCGGCGACATCTCATGGGCGACTTACATCGAGAAGGCTGAAGAAGACTTCTCGTTCATATCGTCACTTCCCGGAAGAAAACTCCTTTCCAGAGGAAACCACGATTACTGGTGGACCACCATGAAGAAACTCGACGAGTTTTTCGAATCTCATTCATTTCCGGGAATGGAGCTCGTAAGGACCAATGTTATCGAAGCCGAAGACTGCCTGATAACGGGCACCAGAGGCTGGATGACGGATTCGGCCAAGTCTGAAGATCCCGATAAGAAAAAGATCTACGAAAGGGAAAAGTTAAGGCTCGGACTTTGCGTTTCCGAGCTGAACAAAGCTGATCCCGCTCATGAAAAGACGCACATACTGATGATCCACTATCCGCCTTTTACCTCGCAGCAGGAGCGCACCGAGTATTCCGAGATCATCAGGGAGGCAGGTATCGACGTGTGCGTTTACGGGCATCTTCACGGCAATGCGCACAGGTTCGTCAGGGAAGGTGTTTTTGACGGCTGCAGATACATCTGCGCATCGGCGGATTACACCGGGTTTGTACCGGTCCTCGTCAAGGACTGAAAAAGCCGGCCGAAAAAATTTTTCAAGTTTTGTAATGCCTGAATTTATTGAATCACAGGCGAGTTATCAAATTTGTTTTATTGCAGTTTTTATAATATTTATATATAATAATTCAAGCCTTGAGCTTCAGGAATATTCCGGAGCGGTAAGGCTTTTTTATTCCTACTGTCAGAGGAGATCTTATGGCTTACAGCATGACCGGTTTCGGCCGCGGTGAGAAAGTTTTTGATACCAGAAAATACAGCGTGGAGCTCAAATCGGTCAACAGCAGATTTTGCGATATCAACATAAGATTACCCAGATTTTTCAATTTCGCGGAAGTAGACGTCAGAAGGATCATTACCGAGAGACTCGTAAGAGGTAAGATCGACTGCTATATCAACTATTCCGATACGGACGGCGCGGATCAGGCCGTTACCGTCAACGCGGGACTTGCAAAGGCATATTCGGATGCCGCAAAAGAGCTCGCTGCAGCATGCGGAAGAGATGACGATCTCACTGTCTCAAAGCTTACCGGTTTCCAGGATGTTGTCTCTGTCGAGCAGAGGACCATAGATGAGGCAAGAGCTCTTGCAGAACTTACCGAGACACTGAATCTCGCGATCGACGGTATGCTCGCTATGAGGAAGCGCGAAGGTGACAACCTCTGCGCCAATATCCTTTCCAAGGTCGACAGTCTTGAGAAGATCCGCAACGAGATCGCCGAACACGCTCCTTCCGTAGTCGTTACTTACAGGGAGAAGCTTACTTCGAGGATCGACGAGATCCTTACAAGCGACCAGCGCGCTTTCTACGATGACAGCAGACTTGCCGCGGAAGTGGCGGTATTTGCCGACAAGTGCGCTATCGATGAAGAACTTACACGCCTTACAAGCCACATCGCCCAGGCAAGGAAGATCCTTTCCGGCAACGGCGCTGTAGGCAAGCAGATGGATTTCCTTATCCAGGAGATCAACCGTGAGGTCAACACCACGGGCAGCAAGGCGAACGATATCGATATAACCAACAATGTGCTTCTGTGCAAGAACATTGTCGAAGAGATGAGGGAGCAGGTCCAGAACCTGGTATGACGAAGACTATGGCAGAATTCATTGACATCGGTTTTGGAAATATCGCGGCAAGGAGCAGGATAGTCTGCGTAGCCGCTGCCGATTCCGCTCCGGTCAGAAGAATGATACAGGATGCGAAAGACAGGGGTTCATGCGTTGACTGCTGCGCCGGAAAGAAGTGCCAGTCCGCGGTCATCACCGATACCGACATGATACTGCTTTCCGCAAAGAGCTGTGCCGAGATACAGGAGATGTTGGGATGAGCGATTTCAGAGGATTGATCGTTGCAGTATCAGGACCTTCAGGTGTCGGTAAGGGCACCGTCCTCGCAAGAGTTGAAGAACTCCTTGAGCAGGCTGATCCCGGAAGCGTAGGTCATTCCATTTCCGTTACGACCAGGGCACCGAGAGGTCAGGAGAAAGACGGAGTCGAATACTACTTCAGGACCAAAGAACAGTTCGAGCAGATGATCAAGGACGATGAGATCGTAGAATACGATACCTATGTCGACAACTACTACGGAACACCCGCCGGACCTCTTAAGGAGATGGTGACCAAGGGCCAGGATGTTCTTTTCGATATCACGATAGAAGGCAGCCTTGCGCTCAACAGGAAGTTCGATGTCGATACTGTCACGATATTCATCCTTCCGCCTTCGATGGAAGAGCTCGAGAACAGGCTCCGCGGAAGAGGAACCGAGACTGAGGAGAAAGTCCAAAAGAGACTCGCCCAGGCAAAAGAGGAGATCGGACGCGCCGGAGAATTCGAATACCTGGTAACCAACGGAGACGTTGATACGGCGGCAAGACAGATAGTCGCGATAATCACAGCCGAAAAGCTGAAAGCTTCGAAGAACATAGATACAGCAAAAGCACTTTTATAAAGGAGAGAGGAAAAATGTTAACAGATCCTTCAATCGAGAAACTCAAGGCAAAGTCAGCAAGCCCTTACGATCTCGCAGTACTCGTAAGCAAGCGTGCAAGAGAGCTTACCGACGGCGCACAGCCCATGGTTGATGATACCGATGCAGCAAACGTCGTATCACTCGCATGCCGCGAAGTAGCTGCCGACAAGATCGTTGCAGTCGAAGGCGACGTATCCAAGGAAGCGGTCATCCCGATCACACGTGAAGAGAGGATCCGCAGGATCGAAGAGGAGAAGGCGCGTGAAAGACAGCTCGAAGAAGAGCGCCTTGAAAGATCCGGAATCGATCTTACACAGGATATCAGCGAGAAGGGTATCGACAATCTTTTCAGCGCCATTAACGGCGGCGAAGAGGGTGAAGAGGATGTCGAGTACTCTGAAGAAGATGAGTTCGCTGATGACGAAGAAAAAGATTGATGAATGAGGGAGTGAATTGAATGGCTGTTGAAAAGACAATGGACAAGATCGTATCCCTCGCAAAGGTCAGAGGTTTCGTATATCCGGGTTCGGATATCTACGGCGGCCTCGCAAACTCATGGGATTACGGCCCGTTAGGAGTCCAGCTTAAGAATAACGTTAAAGCCGCATGGTGGAAGAAGTTCGTCCAGGAGAGCCCTTACAACGTAGGACTCGATGCGGCAATCATAATGAACCCCAAGACATGGGTCGCTTCAGGCCACGTCGGCGGTTTCTCCGATCCTCTCATCGACTGCAAGCAGTGCAAGGCACGTCAGAGAGCAGACAATCTCGTAGAGGACTGGAACAAAGAGAACGGTGTTGAAGGCGTATCCGTTGAAGGCATGAGCCCTGAGGATATGGTCGCTTACATCAGGGAGAAGAACATTCCCTGCCCTGTATGCGGCGGTCACAACTTCACCGACATCAGAAAGTTCAACCTCATGTTCAAGACATTCATCGGTGTTACCGAGGATGCAACATCTGAGGTTTATTTAAGACC
>JAEEGJ010006779.1_pt1 | contig 33873 bp, 26 predicted proteins | sample 8958761 | NCBI WGS metagenome assembly JAEEGJ01 (sample SAMN16246546, study PRJNA631951) | gut metagenome | biome: gut microbiome; feature: rumen; material: RS-attached | host: Bos | place: Iran: Karaj | collected 2018-10
ATAATGTAATTTTGTCAGATTCTTCTCTCACTTCTCCACGACTACTTTTTTCCCGTTAAAGATATAGATGCCCTTCAGGGCGGGCTTGCCAGTGAGCTTGCGGCCGTCGAGCGTGTACCATGCATCGGTGAGGGATGACGGTTGACGGGTGACGGGAGAGATGCCCGTGGTGCTGTTGGGGTCAACCACCAGTACCTCGTCGAGGAAGAAGCGGTTGTTCGAGGGCGTGAATATAATCTTCGAACTTCCGGTGCCTGTGATGGTGACAGTATAAGTTCCCCAATCGTTGTGTGACAGCGTTACCGAGGACGGATTGAACACCAGTTTGCTGCCGTCATACGACAGTTTCAGCGTTGTGCTTTCATCACTCCAGGCAGCAGCCTTGAAGGTCAGCGTTGTCTCGTTGGCAGAGAAATTAATGTTGGGCGTTGTGGCTTTACCGCTCTTTTTTGACGAACCAAACTTGGCACACTGGTCAGCGCCATAAGAAGTTCCAGACCAACCGGCATTATCAGGAGTGAAAGTTGCATTGGCAATAGTACCGCTCCACTGGTCATCGTTACCGCCCTTACCACCACAATTGTTGAACGACTCGTAGAACAGGTAGTCGCCAGTAGGCGTCACGACGGGGTCGTCGCCAGAGCTGGAAGCGTAATTGGCAACATAGTTGAAGGAGATGGTGCCTTCCTCGTCGTCGAGGGTGATGTCTTCCACGGACGATGTCATGTTGGTTGACATCGTTAACGTTGTATTATAGAACTTTGCCGCTGGTTTTGTATCCTTGTTGAACTTATTGTTCGTTTTGTTTTTCGTTACATAAGGATACGGGTCGGTTTCAAGGCCTTCCCATGTCAGGTACTTAGACCCCTGATAGGTTTGATACTGATAGGCATTGTCGGCTGCCACCCAGGTCATACGCTGATGTTTGGGGTCGTCATTGGGTGTGTTACTTGCCCATACGTTTTCGTCGTAATCCACATGGAGGATGAGCAGGCCGGCACCGGGCAGCCCTACATCCCAGCCGACATACTGGCGGTTCTCCAGGAGGTAATACTCGTTGCGGTTCTCGGGATTGTAGATGATGTAGTACTCGCCACCGTCCTGCAGCGACTTCATGTCGGTCACGGTCACGTTTTCATCGCCCAGCTCAACGGGCTCCGACCATCCTGCCACCCAGCGCTCGTAGCTGGTATAGCCGGCGGGAAGGAAGCCTTCGCCGTTATAGCTGCCCTGGTCCATCAGGTCCCACTGGTCCATGCCCCAACCGCCGGAATAGTCGGTATCGTAGAAATCGGGATAGCCCAAGCAGTGGGAGAACTCATGGCACATGGTGCCAATGCCCTCGATTTGTCCTTCCCCACTCAGCTCAGGGCCGCAGGCATAGGTATTGACTTCCAGATTGGTTCCTACGGATACAGGGCCTGTGCCGTCACCCCAATAGCCTGCCGTGGACAGGTCGTAGGCATGGGGCCATATTGTGGAGGCGGCACCACCGGCTGCTTCTCCCTCGCCGGCATAGACGACATACACCTGATCGACCTCGCCGTCGTTGTCCCAGTCGTAGGGCGTCCAGTCGTCTATTTCATTCTTTGCCAGTTTGACTGCCTCGCAGACCATCTCGCCGGCATACATGTCGTTGCCATCGTCGTCGTTTGCTCCGTAATAGGACTGCTCCTTAGACACGGTGACGGGGCCTACCACGTCGAAGTCGAGTTCGAACTGGCCGCCGCTCTGGGCCTTGAAATAGTCGGACATGGAACCGCAGAAGTCGTCTTCGCTGAAGCCTGGCTCATTGGCGATGCTGGTAAAGAGGGCCTTGTTGTGACCTACTTCGAAGCTCTTGTCGCTGAAGTTGACCAGGATGATGATTCCCTTCTTCTTGCCGAAATAGCCTGACGACGCGCTGGCTCTGCGCTTGGCAAGACGGCGCGTACGTTGCCCGTTGACACGCTGGCGGCGCTCCTTGGCCTGTTGTCTGACGGTAGTCAGATCGACCATCTGGAACACGGCGGTATTGCCCATTTGGCGGTAGGCACGACCGTCGTCTGTCAGCCAGTAGTGTCCGTGTTCGTCACCTTTGAGTTGTGCTCTTACTTCTGTTCCGTCTGCCAGCTTCAGGGTTTTCCATACGCCGGGTTTGGCAGGCACAGCCATCGCTGCCATCGTCACGATGGCAAGCGATAATGTCATAAAAAATTTCTTCATTCTTTGTGTTTTGTACTTTTACTTTTTTTACGTTTTGGTGTTTCTTATTTTATGTTTCACATTAGTTTTACTTTATCACGACTCGCACTCCATTGTGGATGTAGATTCCCTTCCGGGCGGGCTTGCTACTGAGCTTGCGACCGTCGAGGGTGTACCATGCATCGGTGAGGGATGACGGTTGACGGGTAACGGGAGAGATGCCGGTGGTAACACCTACGACTTTCACCTCGTCAAGGAAGAAACGCTTGCCGGGAGTGAACTTCAGGCGAATGGTTCCCTTACCTGTCAATGTTGCTTTGTACGAAGACCACTCTCCCTTCTTCATGGTAAATGAACTTGGGCTAATAGTGACTTTCGCATCATCAACAGGCTCTACGGATACCGTCAATGCTGTTCCGTCTGCATTTGCATTCCATGCTCCTGCCATAAATGTAAGCGTTGAAGAGCTTGTCGTCAACTCGATTTCCGGTGACGTCACAACTCCGGACTTGCTACCAGATCCGAAACGAGCACATTTATCAGCAGAATAACCACCCTCATAGATCCAACCGTCATTGTCGGATTCAAAAGTTCCATCTGCAGTTTGGCCGCTCCAGTTGCCATCGTTACCACCGGTATCAGCACAATCGTCGAACGACTCATAGAACAATACGCCACCAACAGGCTCAGGATCATCAGGCAATTCACCCTCTCCAACGATGATATAAGTAGCTGTTGCCTGATAACTGGTCATTCCATCCTTCACGGCAATAGCTTTCACCGTCGTTGTTTCTGTTAGCGTTATCGGAGCAGTGTATTTTGTACTGTTTGATGTAGCATCATAGCCATTAGTTGTATAATAAATCGTTGCACCTGCAGTAGTTGTTGTCAGCGCTATCTCCACGCTCTCTTCATACGTGCCGTCAGGTTGTGAGAATGTCGGAGAATAAACATAGTCCTCTACTGGTGTCAAACTGCCACCATCGTAATTGTCATAACTAAATGTCTGATCCATCTTACTGCCCCACGTATATTCCTCCAGTCCAGGATAATCAACAAAGGGATTACGGTTCCACTGTGTCTCCTGAACGGCTTTGTTACGGGCAATCTCACGAGCATCGACAGGATCTTCTTTTGACCAGCGCATCATCATGTTGAGCGTCCAGCTAACCAAACCAGGATATGTTTTCGTAAACACACCACCGCTCCAGTTTCCACATTTATCCTCATAGCGCGTAATCATATAGAAATAGATACGTGCTATGTCACCCTTGATTTCATCGTTGGGTTCAAAAACCCTACCAGAATACCCCGATGTTTTGCAACTACCGAGTTTGCTATAACCATTTTTCGAACTCCACTCAATGGTACCTACTTCACCAAACGGATAACTACTTCTACGATTATTAACATAGCAGTCAGTAGGAATCACATGAACAATATCAGACTTCATTGGATTAGCCTTATTAAACCAACTCTGAGGCACTGAATGTTCACGATTCCAACCTGCTCCCTCTGAATTATTACCATTACGGTCAGAAAAAGAATAATTCGTGGCATTCGAATACCAGTCGCGCAGTTTGCCGTCAGCACGTTTGTCTGTTGTTTCGTAAGCCGTTATCAGACCATCATAACCGATATTTTTTGTACCACTATTAAGAATCTTATAGAAGGCTGTCTTTAGATCTTTTCCTTTCTTGCCATCAGCAAACTGGTAATAGGTTCCAGAACTATTCGGACCTTGTGCCCACACGGCGGTGAGTGCCATCAGAAGCACTGCTAATACGACTGTTCTCTTCATATCTTTCCGATTCGAAAGTTTTAGTTAGACATACTTTTGTTATTAGTAGGGGTTGCAAAAGTATGAATATTTTTTGTAAAAAACAAAAGTTATGCGATTTCTTTTTGCTTTTTCACAAATAATACGTATTTTTGCACGCATGAAGAGAATACTATTATGTTTGGTTGTGGCATGGACAACAGGACAGGCTACGGCACAGGAAGAGAAAGTGACGTTCAAGGTGATCAGGCAGAACCCCATCACCAGCGTGAAGGACCAGAACCGGAGCGGCACGTGCTGGGACTACGCCACGTGCGGATTCTTCGAGGGAGAGATTCTGCGCAAGAGCGGAAAGACGTACGACCTGAGCGAGATGTTCGTGGCGAGCAAGGACTATGTGGACTGTGCCGACTTCCACGTCCGCATGCATGGCTACAGCCGGTTCTCAGAAGGAGGCTCCTGCGACGACGTGCTTGACGTCATCAGGACACACGGCATCTGCCCGGAGGAGGCCATGCCGGTATCGACGCTGGCAACCGGCGACTCGCTGGCTAACTTCAAGGAGTTCTTCAGCTTGCTGGAGCCCTACGTGGAGGCGGTGGCCAAAAACAAGGAAAAGAGCATCTCGCCGCAATGGAAAGAGGCGCTGCAGGGTATTCTGGATGCCTACTTGGGCAAGTGCCCCACGGAATTTGTGTACGAGGGCAAACGATACACCCCACAGCAGTTTGCCGCCTCGCTGGGGCTTGACTGGAACGACTACACGAGCATCACCAGCTTTACCCACCATCCGTTCTACACGAGCTTCGTGATTGAGGCACCTTACAAATGGCGGCCACGGCTGAGCTATAACGTGCCGCTGGACGAGATGATGGACATCATCGACAAGGCACTGGAACAGGGCTACAACGTGGCATGGGGAGGCGACGTCAGCGAGCAGGGTTTTACCCGACAGGGACTGGCCACCACCGACGAGGTGCCGTCACAGGAACTGCGACAGCAGCGCTTTGACTCCTGGAAATCGACCTACGACCACGTCATGCTCATCTTCGGACAGGCGGAGGATGAACAGGGACGCAAGTTCTACATGGTGAAAAACTCGTGGGGAAAGACGGGCAACTATGAGGGCATCTGGTATATGTCAAGGGACTTCATTGCCTTGAACACGACCTACATCTTCCTGAACCGCAAGGCTATTGCAAAAGCGCCTTGCCACCAGGAAGTCGCAGACGGATGCCACACCGCGCCCTAACACAAAGCCGAACCATACTCCCGACAAACCGTAACCCAGCACGATGCCGAGCAGCCACGTGGCGGGGATGCAACAGACCACCTCGTTGATGGTGGTCCAGAGCAGGCTTCGCTTCCCTCTTCCCAACCCTAAATAGAGGAAGGTGGAGGGCAGGCCGACGGCGAGGAAGGGAATGCAGAAGGCGGTGATGCGGATGAAGCGGCTGATGTCGTCGATGAGCTGCACGTCGTCGGTGGCCAGACCGAACAGCGAGGCCAAGGGATGGGAGAAGACGACGGCGAGTGTCGTAACGGCAACGGCTATCAGCATGGCATAAAGGCAGCAGTAGGTGTGGGTGCGCCGCACATCCGACATGTTTCCCAAACCGTAATGGGTTCCCACGATGGCTACCGAGGCAAGACTGATGGAGGTGACGGGCATGAGGGTAATCTGATAGAGCCGGTAACCTGACGTATAGACGGCTATGCCATGGTCGCCTCCGATGTGCTGGATGATGGCATAGAACATGAAGGAGGCAAACGACATCATCAGCAACTCGACGGAAGCAGGAAGTCCCGTACCCAGAACGTCACGGACAACCGACATGTCGTAACGGCGCTGTAGGATGCGGCTGAGATGGATATACAGGTAGGCCTTACGGCGGACGAAAATCCAGTAGGACATCATCAGGGCGCTGAGCAGCGACGTCACTACCGTAGAGACGGCGGCACCGGCAGTACCCCACCCTAACCAGTAGATGAAGACGGGGTCAAGAAGACCGTTGAGGATGACGCCGGTGGTGATGGCATACATGGGACGCTTGGAGTCGCCCTCGGCACGCAGAATGCCGGCAAGACCGCAGGAAAGGGTAAAACAGAGGAGTCCGCCAAACAGCGGCAGCGAGTAGCGGACGGCTTCAAGTGCTGCCTCGCTGCTGACGCTGCAGACATTGAGGAAGGGACGGAGCGTACCCAACAGCAGGACGGTGAGCAGCAGGGCACCGGCAATGAAGATCATGATGGCGTGTTCGGCAGCCTTCTCTGCCTTCTGCTTGTCGCTGGCGGCATAGCGGCTGATGACGCTGGTGGCACCCTGGGCGAGACCGTTGGAAACGCCGGTAACGACCATCCACAACGGGGTGACGATACCGACACCGGCCAAGGCTGACCTGCCCAGACCGGCTATCCAGATACCATCAACCACATTGTATAGGGTGGTGAATATCATGGTGACCATGACGGGCAGGGCCAGCGGCATGACCGACTTACGAGGGTCACCGCGCAACATGTCTATCCGCGACTTATGCTCTGCCATAACAGATGACGTCTGCCGTTCTCAATGTGCCTCTCTGCATGACGGAAACGGGTTACCGCTTGATTTCGATGTCGCGTCTGACGTTGTTACGAATCTTGGTCAGGTAGCCCTTCATGCCCGCGGCATCCTTCGTGTCGATAATCTCCAGCAGTTCCTTCAGCTCGGTGCGTATCTGGCTGACCTGGTCGTGGGTATAGGGGTTGAAGAGGATTTCCTGCAACAGGTAGTCGTCCTCGTTGAGCACACCCTTGGCAATGCGCATGTGGCGCTTGAAGGTGGTGCCGGGAGCGTCCTGGTGCTTCATGACGGCTGCAAAGACGAACGTGGAGACGAAAGGAATACTCAGCGAGTAGGCTACCGTCTTGTCGTGCTCCTCGAAGGTGTACTCGTAGATGTTCAGCCCCAGCTTCTGATAGAGGTCCTTGAAGAAGATGCGTCCCATGTAGTCGCCCTCGCTGATGATGATGGCATTCTCCTCAGAGAGCTGCTGCAGGTTGGCAAACGTGGGACCGAACATGGGGTGGGTGGAGACATAGCGCATGCCTGTCTGCTCGTAGAACTCCTTCAGGTCGGTCTTCACCGAGGCGATGTCGCTGATGATGCACTCCTTGGGCAGATAGGGAATGACCTCCTTGAACACAGGAATGGTGTATTTCAGCGTCACGGCATTGATGAGCAGCTCGGGCTGGAAGGCCTGAATCTCCTCGTAGGTGGTGAAACGCTGGCAGTTGTAGGTGAAGCGCATGCGCTTGGCGTCTCTCTCAAACACGGCCACCTCGTGGTCGAAACTCAGCAGGTCGATGAAGAAACTGCCCATCTTGCCTGCTCCCATGACTAATATTTTCATATTACTGATTGATAATCTCGATTTGCTGACGGACACTTTCTTCATGGATACTCTCGAACACCTTGGCCACAAACTCCGGTCCCATGCCGCAGAGGGCACCCTGGGCTCCGCGCTTGTCGAGAATCTCGTTGTAGCGGGAGGTCTGCAGCACGGTCATGTTATGCTCCTTCTTATACTGACCTATCTCACGGCAGACACGCATACGCTTGGACAGCAGGTCCATCAGCTGGTTGTCAAGCTCGTCAATCTGCTTGCGCAGGGTGGTGATGCCCTCGGTGGTGGTCTTCTCGTCGCGGATGACAAGCAGCGAGAGAATGTAGTCGAGCACGTCGGGGGTAACCTGCTGCTTGGCATCGCTCCATGCCTTGTCGGGGTCGCAGTGGCTCTCGACAATCAGACCCTCGAAACCGAGGTCCATGGCCTGCTGACACAGGGGGGCAATGAGTTCACGACGGCCACCAATGTGACTGGGGTCGCTGATGATGGGCAACTCGGGGATGCGGCGCTTCAGCTCAATGGGAATCTGCCACATGGGCATGTTACGGTATATCTTCTTGTCGTAAGAGGAGAAACCGCGGTGGATGGCGGCCATACGCTTCACACCTGCCTGGTTCAGACGCTCCATGGCACCTATCCAGAGCTCGAGGTCAGGATTGACGGGATTCTTCACGAACACGGGAACATCGACACCCTTCAAGGCATCGGCAAGGGCCTGCATGGCAAAGGGGTTGGCAGAGGTACGGGCACCAATCCAGAGTATGTCGATGCCGTACTTCAGACAAAGCTCGACATGTTCGGGCGTTGCCACCTCGGTAGCCACCAGCATGTGGGTCTCGTCCTTCACACGCTTCAGCCAGACAAGGGCAGGCTCTCCGTGGCCCTCGAAACCACCGGGCTTCGTACGGGGTTTCCAAACACCGGCACGGAAGTTATGGCAGCCCTTCATGGCCAGCTGGCGGGCGGTGGTCATCACTTGCTCCTCGGACTCGGCACTGCAGGGACCTGCAATGACGAAGGGGCGTTCGTTGTCACTCGGTAAATTCAGTTTTGCTAATTCCAGTTCCATATTATATTGTTTTTTTAATTCTTTCTAATGCTTCCTTGATTTTCTCTTCCTTGGCACACAGGGAGATGCGGATGTAGCGCTCGCCGTTAGAACCGAAGATGAAGCCCGGAGTGATGAAGACACGGGCCTCGTGGAGCACACGCTCGGTAAGGTCCTCCACGTTCTGAATGCTGTCGGGTATCTTGCCCCAGAGGAACATACCCACCTGCTGCGGGTCGTAGGTACAACCCAGCACGTCCATGATCTGCTCGGCATACTGACGGCGACGGGCGTAGGTGTTGATATTCGCCTCACGATGCCACTCGTCGCTGTTGTCGTAGGCTGCGGCAGCAGCCAGCTGGATGCCGCGGAACGTACCGCTCTCGATGTTCGACTGCACCTTCAGAATCCATGAGATGAACTCGCTGTTGGTGGCACAGAGGCCGACACGCCAGCCTGGCATGTTGTGACTCTTCGACATGGAGTTGAACTCGATGCAGCACTGCTTGGCACCAGGCACCTGCAGGATGCTCAGGTGTTCCTCGCTTAATATAAAGGAATAGGGGTTATCGTTGACCACGACAAGGCCATGTTCCTGGGCAAAGCGCACCAGACGCTCGTAGGTCTCGCGGCAGGCACGGCCACCTGTCGGCATATTGGGGTAGTTGGTCCAGAGCAATTTGCAATGGACGGACTTCCGGTTGACGATTTCCTCCAACTGCTCAAAGTCGGGCTGCCAGCCGTTTGCTTCTTTCAGATTATAATAAATGATGTTCGCACCGAGAATCTTTGACAGCGACGTGTAGGTAGGGTAGCCGGGATTGGGCACCAGCACCGTGTCGCCCGGATTGACGAAGGCCAGCGTCACATGCAGGATGCCCTCCTTCGAGCCAATGAGCGGCAGTACCTCGGTCTTCGCATCCAAATCCACGTTGTACCAGCGCTTGTAGAATCCTGCCATCGCCTCACGCAACTCAGGCGTTCCCTGCGTTGGCTGATAGCCGTGAGCTCCTGGCTGACGGGCTACCTCGCACAGCTTCTCAATGGTTTGTTCTGACGGCGGCATATCGGGGCTGCCAATGGCCAGGCTGATAATGTCCTTGCCTTCTGCATTCAGCTGAGCCACCTCCTTCAGCTTACGGCTGAAGTAGTACTCGCTCACAAGACTTAATCTGTCTGCGGGTTCAATTTGTCTGCTTTCCATCTTTATATTCTCCTAAAATCTTTAAATCCTTTGTTAATGGTATAATGGCATCTATCGACTGGCGATAGCGTGTCAGGTCATCGTACATCACATCCACATAGAACAGGTATTCCCATTCACGGCCGATGATTGGCAACGACTGTATCTTCGTCAGGTTGATCTTGTAGAACGACAGGATGGCCAGCACATGGCTCAGCGAACCCTCCTCGTGAGGCAGCGAGAAGACGATGCTCGACTTGTTGGCTTCCTTCAAAGGACGCAGCATGTCGGCCTTGTTGGGATTGCTGACCACGAGGAAGCGCGTGAAGTTATGCTTGTTGTCCTCAATATGGTCCTCCAGCACTTTCAACCCATAGAGACGTGCCGCCTCGGCATGACAGATGGCTGCCCAGCCCTTGCGGTTCTCCTCGGCAATCATCTTCGCCGAGCCTGCGGTATCTTCTGCCTCCACATTCTTCAGACGCGGATGCTGACTAAGGAACTGACGGCACTGCATCAGGGCGACGGGGTGTGAGTGAACCTCGGTAATGGTGTCCCAGTCGTCGCCAGGCAGACAGCAGATGCAATGCGAGATGTGCAGTTTGTGCTCACCGACGATGGCGGTGCCGGAGTCGCGCAGCAACTCGTAGTTGTGCAGCAGCGAACCGGCAATGGTATTCTCGATGGCCAGCATGCCTACCACCGTGGGGTCCTGGCGCATCTGCTGGAACACCTCCTCGAAGGTGGAGCAACATATCAGCTGGATCTGCTCGTCCTCGAAGTACAGGTGTGCCGCTATGTCGTGGAACGACCCTATCAGTCCTTGTATCGCTATTCGTTTCATCTTGTATAATTTCTGTTTTCTAATCTCTAATATATCCAGTTACAAAAAACTCCGCTTTCACCTTGAGTGTGAAGCGGAGCCTTATATTTAATTTTTCAATTTTTCAATTCTTAAACTTTACTTACGGCCTTCCGCTTCACAGGTTGCTGCAAAGTAAAAGTAATAGCCGTAAAAGTAAGCTGCGTTCAACATATTGTTATTATTTTTCGTTTGACGATTTTTCGATTTTTCGAATTATTCGGCTGCAAAAGTATAACTTTTTCATGAATCCAACAAACAATTTGCAAAAAAATTTATTAATTGGCGAAAAAATTGTACCTTTGCACGTAATTATAAAACAAATGACACATGCGACAGAAAATTGACTGTTTTTTAGCGTGCAACTCCATCGCTGACGTAGAAAAAACCATCGCTCAGTTGCGCGACAACAAGACCGTTCACCATATATATCTTGTGACAAACGAGCAGTTTGCTCAACAGCAGGACATACCGAAGGACTGCCGGCTGCTGGTTGTTGACAACCTGACCAGCACAAAAACCATGATGCGCATTGCAGAAAATGCGAACGCCGACTATGTCCTGCTGTCGATAAAAGCCGTACCCGTAACACTGGGGGCCTCTGCAATGGAGCGCATGCTTCAGGTGGCCTGCGACTCCAACGCGGCAATGGTGTATGCTGACAGGTTCGGACACCCGACCATCGACTACCAACTGGGCTCGCTACGCGACGACTTCGACTTCGGGTCACTGCTGCTGATCAGGACGTCACTGATGCATAAGTTTGCCACTACCGATACGGAACGTGAATACCAGTATGCAGGACTCTATGCCCTACGGCTGTTCCTGAGCAGGGAGGGGACGCTGTTCCACCTGAACGAGTCTCTCTATACCGAACAGGAGACGGACCTGCGAGCCAGCGGCGAGAAACAGTTTGACTATGTGGACCCCAAGAACAGGGCGGTGCAAATAGAGATGGAGCAGGCTGTCACTGCCCATCTTGACATCATCGGAGCAAAAATCGACACGCTGTCATACCGTGAGCCCGACTTCCAGGAACAGGAGTTCCCCGTGGAAGCCAGCGTCATCATACCGGTCTTCAACCGCGAGAAGACCATTGCCGATGCCGTCAAGAGCGCACTCTCACAACAGACAACATTCCCCTACAACGTCATTGTGGTTGACAACCACTCGACGGACCGGACGGGAGAGATATTGGAAAGTTTAGCGTGTAGAGTGGAGAGTGTAAACGCTAAACTCATCGTCCTAACGCCTGAAAGAACGGACCTGGGAATAGGCGGTTGCTGGAACATGGCCATCAACGACGACCACTGCGGACGATTTGCCGTACAGCTGGATTCTGACGACCTGTACTCCAGTCCCAAGACACTGCAAACCATCGTCGATGCCTTCCGCCGACAGCATGCTGCAATGGTCATCGGCTCCTACCGTATGTGCGACTTCGACCTGAACACACTGCCGCCAGGACTTATCGACCACAAGGAATGGACAGAGGAGAACGGTCCCAACAATGCACTGCGCATCAACGGACTGGGCGCTCCGCGTGCCTTCTTCACACCGCTGCTACGACAGATACAATTCCCCAACACGTCCTATGGCGAGGACTATGCCCTGGGACTTTTCTTCTCACGCTACTACCGCATAGGACGCATCTATCAGGAACTGTACCTCTGCCGTCGGTGGGGTGGCAACAGCGATGCCGCTCTGAGCGTCGAGAAGGTCAACGCCAACAATCTGTATAAGGACCGCCTGCGCACCCTGGAGGTCATGGCTCGCCAACAAATGAACCAGGGCAAGAAGACCATGCTGTCCGACTCCAGCCTTCAACGTTTCTTTATCAGACAGATAGAGAAATGGGACGATGCCCGACAGCGTTACCGTGACCTGCGAAACATCAAAACCCGCGAACTGACAGAAGACAACTTCACCCTACAGGTGCAGTGGAATCCGGCACGCATTGTTTCCACGGGAGCAAAAATCGACCAGAAGGCACTGGCAGAACGGCCCTGTTTCCTCTGCGAACAGAACCGGCCACAGGAGCAAATCAAGAAGCAGCTGGACAACCAGATGGAACTGCTCGTCAACCCCTACCCCATCCTGCCGACCCACTACACCATTCCCACCAACAGCCACCAACCGCAGCGCATTGAGAAACTCTACGGAGAGATTCACCAGTTACTGACGGATTATCCGGAACTGATGGTGTTCTACAACGGGCCACAATGCGGAGCGTCTGCTCCCGACCATGCCCATCTGCAGGCAGGCACCAACGGAATACTGCCTTTACAGACAGCCTGGCAACGACTGACCAGAAACCTCACCCTGCTTGCCAGCCCCACGGCGTCCGAGGCCAATTCCACCGACGAGGGCATCTATGCCGTCAACGACTATCCTTGTCCGGCACTGCTCATCCGGAGTCATACGCCGGAAACCGACAAGAAGCTGTTTATACAATTATATAAAGCATTGGACGAAGTACCGCAATTGAAGGAAGAAGCATCGCCAGAACCGATGATGAACATTGTCAGCTGGCGCAAGGGCGGCACCTTCATGAGTGTCGTCTTCCCCCGACGGAAGCACCGGCCTGCCTGCTACAAGGCTGCCGGAGAGGCACAATACATCATCTCGCCAGGAGCTCTCGACATGGGCGGACTCATCATTACTCCACGCGAGGAAGACTTTGAACGTATCACGGCAGGAACTGCTTTCAGCATCCTGCGTGAGGTGGCTATTACTCAAGAGCAGCTGGCACTGGTAGCAGAACGGCTGAAAAACCCCGCAACGGCAAATACCCAACAAACAGTTCCCAGTACGCAACGCTCCAAGCAACCCGAGGTGAGCGTGGGAATCGTCAGCGGCCAGAAGATTCACTTCAACCTCAACATGCCTTACTCTGCAAAAGGAGAGACCATCGAGGGAGAGCAGATTGTGGAGTTCAGCGAGGGAGGCATCCTGTGGAACGGCAACACCTATCGTGAGCTGACCTTCACGCCACAACAGCCGGAAGCATCGTTCTCGCTCTACGACGTCACCATCGGTGTGAACTTCCATTGGGAGCGTAAGGAGACACAGGTGTTCAACGGTACCCTAAGACTGGTCGTCGAAGCCGACAAGATAACGGCCATCAACCTGTTACCCGTAGAAAAGTACCTGATTAGCGTCATCTCCAGCGAGATGAGTGCTACCAGCAGCATTGAGCTGCTCAAGGCACACGCTGTCATCAGCCGTTCATGGCTGTTGGCGCAGATGGAGAAGCGCAAGCAGCTGAATAGCGGACAAAACAGCTTCTTCTCATTTATTAAGAAGGATGACGAACTCATACGCTGGTATGACCGTGAAGACCACCAGATATTCGACGTCTGTGCCGACGACCACTGCCAGCGCTACCAGGGCATTACGAAAGCCAGCAACCGCAGTGTGGAAGCTGCAGTAAAAGCCACCAAGGGGCAGATCCTGATGTACGAGAACGAAATATGCGATGCCCGCTACGGCAAGTGCTGCGGCGGCATGACCGAGGAGTTCCAGTATTGCTGGGAAGACACCAAGAAACCTTACCTTGTGGCTGTCAGAGACCCCTTCTGCAATACCAACGACAAGGAGATTCTCTCACAGGTGCTCAACGACTATGACCTGGAGACAACAGAGTTCTACCGTTGGCATGTGGAATATACCACGGAAGAGTTGACGGAACTGGTGAACGAGAAACTGAAAATGGACCTGGGTACCATCACCGACCTCATTCCGCTGGAGCGAGGCAAGAGCGGACGCATCTGGAAACTGAAGATTGTCGGCACGAAGAAGTCGTTTACCATCGGCAAGGAGCTGGAGATTCGACGCACCCTCAGCCATAGCCACCTGTACAGCTCTGCTTTCGAGGTGGAGAAACGTGACGGAAAGTTCATCCTGAACGGCTCAGGATGGGGACATGGTGTAGGACTCTGCCAGATTGGCGCTGCCGTCATGAGCACACAAGGTTATAATTACGATCAAATCTTATTATATTATTATCGTGGAGCAGAAATCAAGAAAATCTATTAGTCAAGCTCAAAGCTCGACAAGAAATCCATGGGCATGGATTCCAACGCTTTATATTGCAGAGGGACTGCCCAACGTAGTGGTAATGACCGTCGCCGTCGTGATGTATATGCAACTCGGCATGAGCGACACAGAGATAGCCCTTTACACCAGCTGGCTGGGACTTCCGTGGGTCATCAAACCCTTCTGGAGCCCCTTCATCGACATCTACAAGACCAAGCGCTGGTGGGTGCTGGCCATGCAGGCACTGCTGGGCTCGGCACTGGCCGGCGTAGCCTTTACGCTGAATACACCATTATGGTTTCAGGGCACCATGTGCTTCTTCTTCCTCATGGCTTTCAGCAGTGCCACTCACGACATTGCTGCCGACGGGTTCTACATGGTGGAACTCACTGAGCACCAGCAGACATGGTTCGTGGGCATCCGCAACCTGTTCTATCGGTTGGCAGTCATCTTCGGCAACGGCGTACTCATTCCCATTGCCGGTATCCTACAGGTCTATCTGAAAGACCAGAAAGCCTTTACATGGAGCCTCATATTCTACGGACTGGCAGCGCTCTTCATCGCCTTCTGGCTGTATCATGCCTTCATCATGCCGAAGACGGAGAAGAGTCACGCTATGGCCAACGCCCAGGAAGGGGATGCACCGGAAGGGGGGCAAGGCAACACCCCTACAAGAGGACTGGGGGAGGCACTCTCCTCCTACTTCCGCAAATTCCCAGTCAAGGAGACTATCTTTGCCATGCTTTTCCTGCTGCTCTATCGTTTCCCGGAAGCCCTGCTTACGAAGATGAGCCTCACCTTCCTTCAGCGTCCCAACTCTGAAGGCGGACTGGGTTTGTCGCCTCAGGAGTTCGGATTGGCGAACGGCACCGTAGGCCTCATCGGACTCATGCTTGGAGGCATCGTAGGCGGTTGGCTGGCCAGCCGCGATGGTCTGAAGAAGTGGCTGTGGCCTATGGTTTGTGCGATCACCCTGCCCGACATCGTCTATGTTTATATGAGCTACGCCATGCCCAGCAACTTGGTACTCATCAGCGTATGCCTGTTCATTGAGCAGTTCGGCTACGGACTGGGGTTCACGGCCCTGACGCTTTACATGCTCTACTTCAGTCAGGGACAGTTCAAGACCTCTCACTATGCCATCTGCACAGGCATTTCCTATCTTGGACTGATGTTGCCAGGCATGGTGTCTGGCTGGATGAAAGACAGCATGGGTTACCAGACATTCTTTGTCGTCGTCATGGCACTTTGCATCATCACCTTCCTGGTGGCAGCATTCATACGTATTGACCCGGAATTTGGCAAGGAAAAACAAGAATAGGAAAATCCCTACTGCGAAATAGGAGAAATCACTTGCCACGGCGGAGAATTCTCCTTATCTTTGCAGCAGAAAAAAGAATTACTCACCTTTAAAAAAGAAGAACTATGAAGAAGTTTTATACCAATATCGCAGTAGCACTCATGGCAGTGTTCACGATGACCGCATTGACGAGTTGTGACCGTGACTCCGACATCGCTTACGACCTCGACGGTATTTGGCAGGGAACCATCATTGGCAACTACTATGCTGACCGTTACGGCACCACTCGCACCGACTACGACACAGAAATACGCTTCTACCAGAACGGTGTCTTCTCACGTGGCGGAACAGGCTACGAGATAGACCGCGAGAGCTGGACCGGCCGCATCTCGCAATTCGATTTTGAATGGAGAGTGCGCGACGGACGTATCTACATCACCTACGACGATGGTTATCGGGTCGTTATTCGTGACTGGGAGACCTACTATGTGGGCAACACGATGCGATTCCGTGGCTACTTTGATGACTACGAAACTGGTGAACAGATGGCATCGTTCAACCTGGTAAAGGTAGCAGAACGGTATTCCTACGCTAACAACATGGTGAAGAACGACAGCATCACCATCACCAAATAAAGCCCAAATAAAGCAATCAGGCAGCCCGACAAAGGCTGCCTGATTTGGTTATATGCCCAATCCTCCACTGAACCCGGCATCTATCGCCTTACTCTGCAGGATGCGTGAGTGAGGCGGTACATCGTGCGTCAGCCAGATGTTACCACCGATGATAGAATCATGACCGATGGTGATACGTCCTAAGATAGAGGCATTTGAATATACCGTCACATGATCTTCGAGGATGGGGTGTCGCGGAATGTTCAGCATATTGCCATTCTCGTCATATTTGAAACTCTTGGCACCGAGGGTAACACCCTGATACAATGCCACATGGTTACCAATAATGGTCGTTTCACCGATTACCACACCCGTACCATGGTCAATGGAGAAGTACTCGCCAATCTGTGCACCGGGATGGATATCAATACCTGTCTTGGAGTGTGCCTGTTCCGTAATGATACGTGGAATAACAGGTACCTGCATCAGGAACAGCACATGGGCAATACGGTAGTGAGTCATGGCAATCAGCGAGGGATAGGAGTAAATCACTTCCCCATAATGGGTGGCAGCAGGGTCATTGTTGAACATTGCTTCCACGTCCGTATATAACAGGCGCTTCACTTCCGGCAGTTGGTCGATGAAGTCCAGTGCCAACTGCTCTGCCTTGACCATTGCCTCATCCTCGCTCATACAGCTGCAGAACAGCAATCCGCGGGCTATCTGTGCGTTCAGCAACTTATACAACACCTCCATGTTCACACCGATATGGTAAGCCCTGATTTGTTCGTTGGGCTGGCGCCTGTGGAAGTAGTCGCTGAACAAGATATCCCTCACCAGAGTCACCATCTGCTCCACATCCTCCACAGAAGGCATGGGTGCCGACCCTTCCGGCATCATACTGTCCTCCATCTCCGAGTGTTTCGTGAGAATGGCAACGTTCTTCAATAATATTTCATTTACATCTTTCTCCATACTGATAACTGATAACCAATAACTGATAACTAATAACTGATAACTGATAACTGATAACTAAAACCTAATAACTGTATTCCTCTACACCACCCCAGGTCGTATCCACCATGATGGAGCTGGACGTATTGTCGTCTCCCGGTTCATCGGGGTTATCCGGGTTCCCCCCCGTAAAAAAGTTTCCGGAGAACTGCGTTATCATGTTACGCTCCATGACCGCCTTCACCTCCTTGGTATAAAGAGCAGTGCCATTAGCATCCTGTGCCTCTACCTTGAAGGTCACTTGCTGCCCGTTGGAATGAGGGAAGGTATAGAGTTCAAACACCAGGGGCTCACCATCGGTCGATTCATCCAGTTCGAAATAAACTTTCTGCTGAGAGTTTGCATTGCCACTTCCCGTTGTTACGTCCAACTGGGCACTTCCACCGGTATAATAGAAGTAGAAACGCTTCACGTTGCTCGGCTTTCCGTCTTCCGTCATGAAACGAAGCATCGCCGTAGCCCTCTCCAGGGTATAACCGCGCTCGTTCATGTTGCCCGACACCTCCAAGTCACCATAATAATAAAAGGTATCCGTGAATCCTGTACCTCCGGAAGCCGTCACGTTGGAGAACTTTATCTGGTTAGGCTTCGTGGTCGTCGGGTTGGCATTACCGCTATGTCCCAATATCAGTAGCTGATAGTGGCCTTCGTCCAGTGTCATCGTAGTAGAACCATAACCACTGTCACCCAGTTTCTGGTTATCATACTTCACGCGCTGTCCGTCCTGATACACAGCAAAGCATAACCTGCTGCAAACCTGCTCAACAGGCTTCTCGCCTCGTGTAACCGCCTCATTGGCAAATGCTTCCACTCCGTCAACGGTCAGCACAACATTGCCGACAGCCTTTGTCGTTGACTTTTCCTGATCAAGAATAATCTTTTCACAACTATTCAGCAACAGCAGGCAAAAACCTGCTATACCCATAGTACGAATCACATCTCTCATAGTATGTCCTAAATAGTAATTGTGGAGATGGAGGGGTTCGAACCCTCGTCCGCACAAGGAAACCATACGCTTTCTACACGCTTATTCCAGTCTTCGGTTTTCGAGCGACGACAAGACCTGGACCACCAATCGTCACCTTATCCTCTAAAGTTTCACCCCTGCATCGAGGCCTGCAAAGGCTATTTCCGATTTAACCTGCGCCGCCTGATCTCCGGATTCGGAACAACATCCTCGGGGCGACGTCTCGTTCTCCTACCTTGTAAGAGAATTAAGCTCGTAATCTACTGTGCTTCGATTAAGCAGCGAGAGCATACTTATTGTTGCCAATTAATTTTCTGTTCACTCAGTTTAAGGAGCTAGCCAACGAGGCTCCGCGTGCTTACGTACCATCTCATCTTGCCGTCAAATCCAGTCATCCCCGGTTTTGTTAAGCGTCGAGTGCTAAGCGTTAAACGCCGTACGTTGGCTGCAAAAGTACGAATATTTAGGAAAAGGACAAAATAAATTTGAAAAAAAGTGGCATGAATAACAATAAAACGGCAAAAAAGATGTTAATAAATAGTATTACTATACATATTCATGTAAGAAATGAAACGATATATTCTACTTTTAGGATTGTTTTTGGCCATAACCACAATAGGTATGGCCCAGTCAATGACTGACCAGCAGGTCATGCAGTTTGTTATTGAGCAGCACCAGCAAGGTGTCAGCCAACAGCAGATTGTCACCAAGCTCATGCAACGTGGCGTGAACATCGACCAAATCAAGCGGGTTCGCAAAAAATACGAGCATCAGATGCGGAACGGCGGCTTGGGAGTGGTCAACACCACCACTGAGCCCGACAACCGTCTGCGTCAGAACAACGCCCCTGACCCTAACTCCACGACATTCCGTCAGGCAGGTGACCCCACCATGAGGTATAACAACACCTACGATGAAAACGACCCACAATACATGGCCATCCGTGGCGAACTTAACAGTTTCATGCCTGACACACTTGACATGGAACGGATGCGTATGGAACAGAACCGCAAGCGCGTCTTTGGTCGCGACATCTTCAATAACCACAATCTGACATTTGAACCGAACGTCAACATTGCCACCCCCCAGAACTACGTCTTAGGACCTGGCGATGCTGTCAACGTTGACGTCTGGGGTGCTTCACACAACTCGTTCCAGAGCACCGTATCACCCGATGGCACCATCCAGATTGAAGGTTTCGGGCCCGTCAGCGTCAGCGGACTGACCGTCGAACAGGCCAATGCCCGTCTGCGCTCCCAGTTAGGAGCCCGCTATCAGAGTTCTAAAATACGTCTCACCGTCGGTCAGACAAAGACCATCATCGTCAATGTCATGGGCGAGGTCAACGTCCCCGGCACCTATACCCTGTCCGCTTTCTCCACCGTGTTCAATGCCCTGTATATGGCAGGTGGCATCAGCGAGATTGGTACCCTTCGTAACATCAAGGTTTTTCGCAATAACCGTCAGATATCCACCGTCGATGTCTATGACTACATCCTCAACGGCAAGCAGACCGGCAATGTCCGACTGGCCGACAACGACGTCATCATCGTCGGTCCCTACGAGAGCCTGGTCAACATCACCGGCAAGGTGAAGCGCCCCATGTATTACGAGATGAAGAAGACGGAGAGCGTCGGTGCCCTGCTCAACTATGCAGGCGGCTTCACAGGCGATGCCTACAAGAAGTCCGTCCGTATCATCCGCAAGACCGGCCAGCAGTACTCTGTCTTTAACGTCAGCGAGTTCGACATGGCCAAGTTCCCCGTCAGCGACGAAGACTCCGTAAGCGTTGACTCCGTTCTACCCCGATTCGCCAACATGATAGAGGTGAAGGGAGCCGTCTTCCGTCCAGGTATGTACGAGGTAGGTGGCAACATTCAAACCGTCCGTCAACTCATAGAAAGTGCGGAAGGCGTGACCGAGGAGGCCTTCACGCCCCATGCCATTCTGCACCGCATGAAGTCTGACCGTACCCTTGAGATGATGGCCATCGACCTTCAGGGCATCCTGAACGGCACCGTGAGCGACATTCCCCTTCGCAATGAAGACGTCCTCTTTGTTCCTACCAAGAAGGACATGCAGGAAGAAAAGACCATCACCATTCATGGTCAGGTACGCAACCCAGGAGTCTATAAATATGCCGACAACGAGACCCTTGAGGACTTTGTCCTTCAGGCAGGCGGTCTGACTGATGCAGCCTCCATTGTCAAGGTCGATGTGGCCCGTCGTCTGAAAAACCCGTCAGCCACGACAACCCCCGATAGCATCGCCCAGACGTTCTCCTTCGCCCTGAAGGACGGCTTTGTCATCGACGGCGAGACAGGTTTCAAACTGCAGCCTTTCGACGAGGTCCATGTACGTACCAGTCCCGGTTACACGCGTCAGCAGAATATCCGTGTAGAAGGTGAAGTCAATTTTGAAGGCACCTATACCCTCAGCATGAAAAATCAGCGTCTCAGCGATGCCATTAAGATGACTGGCGGTCTCACCACTTTCGCCTATCCTCAGGGAGCCCGTCTGGAGCGCCGCATCACCCCAGAAGAGCGACTCCGTATGCAGACCGTCCTGGAGATGGTTAAAACCCAAAGTGGCGAACGTGACTCTCTCGATATAAGCAAACTCGACTTTGGCAACACCTACTACGTAGGCATCCATTTGGACGAAGCCCTTGCCAACCCTGGCGGTGATGCTGATATTGTACTGCGTGAAGGCGACCGTATCATCGTCCCAGAATACACCAACACCGTCAAAATCAGTGGCGACGTCATGTTCCCCAACACCGTCTCTTACCAAGCCGGCAAAAGCGTGAAGTACTACATCAACCAGGCCGGCGGCTGGGGCAACCGCGCCAAGAAGAGCCATACCTATATTGTCTATATGAATGGTACCGTGACCCGTGTCGGTTATGGCACCAAGATAGAGCCCGGCTGTGAGATTGTCGTACCCAGCAAGCCCAAGGGCAACCGCATGACCCTGCCCGAAATCCTGTCTATTGGCTCTGGTACCGCCTCCATTGCCACCATGATTGCATCCATCGCCAACCTGCTGAAATAAATAAAGAAGTATGGAAGAAACGAAGAAACAAGCAGAAGTCATTGACCTGAGGGTCGTGATGAAAAAGATATGGGAGAAGAAAAAGCTCTTCTACTGGACACTCCCCATAGCCTTTGTACTATCGTGTATATATATACTTAGTATCCCACGTTATTACACCTCCGATGTCAAGTTGGCACCAGAGTTAGGCAGCAGTATGGGCGGTGGCACATTGGGCGATATTGCCTCCTCACTCGGCTTTGACATTTCCTCAGCCCAGACCAACGATGCTATTTCTCCCCTGCTCTATCCCGACTTGATGGAAGACAACAAGTTTGTGACTAATCTCTTTGACATCAAGGTTAATAATCAGGACGGAGATATTAATACCACCTATTATGACTATCTGAAGAATTATCAGAAACAACCTTGGTGGGCATATCCTATCGGGTGGCTGAAAAGCCTTCTTCCAAAGGAAGAGGTGGGGAAAGGCGGAAATGGTGAGCAGAACCCGTATAAACTATCCAAAGAGGTTAATACTATTGTAGAAAAGATAAGAGGCGACATCAGCATAAGCATCGACAAGAAAACAGGTGTCATCTCCATTAACGTCACTTCGCAGGACCCGCTCATCTGCAAGACAGTAGCAGACTCGCTTACGACACGCCTCCAGGATTTCATCACCGACTATCGTACCAGCAAAGCCCGTGTAGATGTAGAGTATTATAAGAAACTCACTTCAGAAGCCAAGGCCGAGTACGAGAAAGCCCGTCAGCGTTATGGCAGCTATGCCGATGCCAACATGGATATTGTTCTGGAAAGTTACCGAGCTAAACGTGACGATTTGGAGAACGATATGCAGCTTAAATTCAACGCTTACAGCACTATGAACGCCCAGCTACAAACTGCCATGGCAAAAGTACAGGAGCGCACCCCAGCATTCACTGTGATAAAAGGAGCAGCTGTCCCTATCAAGCCTGCAGGCCCTAAGCGAATGATTTTCGTTACTGCCATGCTTTTTATAGTAGCAATTGGTACATCTCTTTACTCTATTAGAGATCTTATTATTAAAAATTAGGATTTCTCCATACAGAATGCAATCAGAAGGGATTAACAGTCAGAAGTCAAAACGCATAGCAACCAACACTGTATTGCTTTTTATGCGTATGTTGGCAATTATGATTGTCAACCTTTATGCCGTTCGCATTGTTTTGAGGTCATTGGGCGTTGAAGACTTTGGCATCTACAACTCTGTAGCAGGAGTAGTATTGATGAGCACATTTCTGACTAGCACATTAGCGTTGTCTGTACAGCGATTCTTTTCCTATACTATTGGCAGAGGAGACGTAGAACGACTTACGAGCATATTCTCTGTCAGCTTCAACATAATTGGTATTTTATCTGTCGTTATTTTATTGTTTTTTGAAACAATCGGAGTCTGGTTTGTCAGTACACAAATGACTATTCCCCCAGAGCGCCTCACACCGGCCTTATGGGTGTTCCAATTTGCTCTATTTAGTTTCCTATTTAGCCTTTTGCAGGTACCCTTTACTGCTTCTGTTTTTTCACATGAAGACATGGGCATATATGCACTTGTTTCTCTGATGGAATGCCTTGCACGTTTAATGATTGCATTTCTCATATCCACATCGCCCATAGACAAGTTGGTTTTTTATGGAGGAGGCCTGTTGTTAGTCGCTCTAGGAGTTTGCTCATGCTATGCGATAACATGTCTTCACCGATACAAGGAATGTAGGTACCACTTTTGTTTCCAAAAGGGAATCTACAAAGAATTATTATCGTTTTCTGGATGGACAATGCTTAGTGCGATTTCTGGCGTAGGCATTATACAAGGCGGAACCATATTAATAAATGTGTTTTTTGGCCCTTTAGCCAATGCTTCATATAGTATATCCAACCAAGTCTATAACGCGATAAATGCGCTCAACAATAGTGCAGTCTTGGCCTTTCGCCCGCCCATGATTAAAGCTTTCGCAGAACAACAACACAGTTATCTTGACAATCTGTTCCTTTCAAGTAATAAATTCATCATATATTTATTATTGTGCGTAGCACTCCCTCTTATATTCTGCATGAAAACAATTCTAACTCTGTGGCTCGGTGAGGCGAATCACGAAATGGTTGTATTCTCACAACTGTTTGTTATATATTCTGTATGTATTTCAGTTCACAATCCCATTACCACAATCGTTCAAGCTTCCGGACAGATAAGGACATATACACTGATGGTTGAAAGCGTCACTATCTGTACACTCCCTGTCACCTGGCTCACATATCGTCTTGGAGCGCCAGCACATATGCTATTCATATGTATGATAAGTCTTTGTGTTTTAGCCCATATCATCCGACTTTCCTGCCTAAAAAGAGTCTATCCACTTTTCTCTTATTTAAAGTATGTCAAGACATTCATTTTACCTGCTTTTTTAGTTTTGCTGATTAGTACTGCTATTATAGGTTGGGGTTGCCATTTTGCCACGGATGACATATTAAGGCTATGCCTTGTAAGTTCATTATCTCCTATCGTTATATTGTCTCTAGCTTACTTTATAGGCATCACACAAGATGAAAGGGCAAGAATTCGAAATATCATTTATATGATAACAGAGAAGTTATGACAGTATATTTAGTTGTTGCAATTTTCAGTCTATGCGCATTGCTTCCCTTTCTGGAAGAACTCTTGGGGAAGTACAAGACAGCTATTTATATTACTATCGGATTAATATTAATTCTTACTGCTGGGTTTAGAGAGATTGGTTTGGATCCTGACTCATCGAACTATGAATATGTCTATCGCAACTATTTCACATCCAGTTCTTCAGATTCCAAAGAACCCACATTTCTATTTTTGGCCATGCTACTCAACAATCTAACTTCTGATGCACATGCCATTCTTTTGACATATGCCCTCATAGCTATTACCTTACATTTCTATGCATTCAAACAACTTGCAAATGACATCTTGTTTCTAGTCATACTTGTTTACGTTAGTTTCTATTTTGAGATGCATGAAATGATACAAATAAGAACGGGAGTGCTGTCTGGATTCTTTTTACTAGCAATTAAGCCTATCGCCGAAGGACGAAAAATATTAGCTACAGCACTTATACTTATCGGTTCATCCTTTCATGTATCTGGTTTAGTATTGCTACCGATATTGTTTCTTTCCAACAAACCGATGTCCCAACGTCAAAAGTATTTTTGGGCTTCAATTATTCCTATAGGATATGTTTTCTGGTTTTTCGGACTTGTTATTCAAATGCAATCAGACATCCCCTTCATTGGAGAGAAACTTCTTCGATACCAACTTTCTGAGGACAAAGGACAAGGAGTGGTATCCATTAATGTATTTCACTACATTCAATTATTTGCGATCGTGTGTTTCTACTACTTACTTTATTTTTACGATACAATTTCTGAGAAGAACAAATATTTTCCACTGCTAATGAAATTATTTGCCATAGGCATTGCCACTTACGCAGGATTATCCTTTCTTCCTGTTCTTTCTGACAGGATAGGCTATCAAATCAAGATGGTCAACATCATACTATATGCATGTGTTTTCTATACAATATTACCAAAATGGGCAAGCCGAGCTATCGTAGTTGCTATCGCTTGTATCCAATTTGTATATATTATTAAATATACTTTCTTTTGGAACACCTAATATAAAACGTTATGAATATAATAAACATCATTCCTACAGGCGGCTTATGTAATCGGATGCGTGCTATCGCATCTGGGGTCTACCTTGCAATTCAGTATCACTCAACAGCCAATGTTATATGGAATGTTAATGATGGACTTAAGGCAAAATTTGAAGACCTGTTTGAACCCATACCAGAGACACTGGCTCTTATCAAGAGTAATGACTGCAGGCTTTATAATATTGGCGGCAAGAAAGATTACCTACTAAGATGGCCTTTTTTGCACCTCCGATATCAAACATTATTTAATTTCAGCTTTCAAAACAATGGAGATATTACTGCTCATATCAATCATCGTTCTAAACGAGATATACTCTTGATATCATGCTACTCAATGTGCCAAGACTACCCTTTTGACAAGTTATTTATTCCTCAGAAAGATATTCAGGGCAGAATCGACAACATAGTCAGACAGTTTACAAAAAAAACCATTGGTATCCATATAAGGCGTACTGACAATGTAGAAGCCATCAAACAATCTCCCTTAGAATTGTTTGTAGATAAAATGCAAAAGGAAATAGACAATGACAGCAGTGTTCTATTTTATTTGGCAAGCGACGACGATAAGGTTAAGGAAGTGTTGAACTGCCACTTCCCCAACCGTATTATCACATCTAAAGGGAACACTAAACGTAACAATCTGGAAGGTATGAAATTTGCCGTTACCGAACTCTATTGTCTTAGTAAGACTAGTAAAATAATAGGTAGTCACTATTCGTCATACTCTCATGTTGCAGCACAATTAGGTAATATACCAATTGAATACGCAAAAAAATAACAAAGAAATAAACATATTATACTTTAAAATGAAAGCAAGAATCATAGCATACTATTTACCCCAATTCCATCCTATTCCAGAAAATGATGAAGCATGGGGACCAGGGTTCACAGAATGGACAAATGTAGCCAAAGCTAGACCTCAATTCAAAGGGCACTATCAGCCAAGGATACCTGCAGATTTAGGGTTTTATGACCTGCGACTGCCCGAGACGCGTGAGCAACAAGCCCAATTGGCACGTGAGGCTGGTATTGAAGGATTCTGCTATTATCATTACTGGATGGGAGCAGGAAAGCAACTCCTACAACGCCCTTTCAACGAGGTTTTGGCTTCGGGCAAGCCTGATTTCCCGTTTTGTCTCTGCTGGGCCAATCACGAGTGGACTACAAAGACATGGAAGAATGGAGGAAAGACCAAAATGATTGCTCCAATGGTCTATGGTGGGGAAGAAGACTACTTAGCTCATTTCAAATATGTACTTACCGCTTTTAAAGACAAACGGTACATCACTATAGACGGCAAACCTCTGTTTGGTATTTTTGCTCCCTACCATTTCCCTGACATACAGCATTTCATCAATATGTGGCAGAAACTGGCTAAAGAGAACGGATTACCAGGCATTCACTTTAATGCCTATGTTAGTAGTACTTCCACCATCAAACGGCAACCTAACGGCAGTATCACGCGAGTATTTCCGAATCTCAACAGCAGTGCTGAAGTGTATAACGATATCCTTACGTTAGGTTTTGACAGTATTACGTCTTTTGGAAAAAACAGAGCAGAAATGCTTTCTACGGGAAAATACTTGCGAATAGCAAAAAAATACCTGCACCAGCATTTTCCATTGCTTCCCGCATTACGATACAATTATCCGATAGTCATGCCATATTACTTTGCTCCCGAAGATGTATGGGAGAACGTTTATCCAACTATCTTCCCACAATGGGATAGGACCCCAAGGGCTGGCAACAGTGAGGGAATTTACGTAAACTCTATTCCTGAGCATTTTAAGAAACATATTGAAGAAGCCATCAAATTAATCTCCAACAAGCAGCCTGAGCATAGAATTCTCTTCTTGAAGTCCTGGAACGAATGGGGTGAAGGCAACTATGTGGAACCTGACCAAAAATATGGACACGGATTTCTAGATGCTATTAAATCTTCAATTATATAATCTTATCGTGTTATGGATATTTCTGTCATAGTACCTACATACAAGCCACAAAATTATTTGTGGCAGTGTCTTGATAGTCTGTTTCATCAGACACTGAACTATAATAAATATGAGATCATCATCATTCTCAACGGTTGTAATGAACCCTATTATGGACAGATAAGAAGACACATCGACAGTTATAAAGACAAATGCCAAGTGATGTTACAACAAACCGACATAGCAGGTGTCTCCAATGCTCGAAATCTGGCTCTTGACATCGCCAATGGGAAGTTTATCTGTTTCGTCGATGATGATGACTGGGTATCAGAGAACTACCTTGAAGCACTCCTTAATATTTCCAAATCAGAGAATTGCCTAACAGAAGCAAACGTACGAAATTACAACGAGAATACTCAGCTTTATGAAGACGACTACCTAACCCGTGCTTATCTAGCTGCATCTAAGCATCTAGGGCCACTTACTCTATTATCTGCAAGGCATTTTTTATCCTCATCGTGTTGCAAGCTCTTCCCCAAAGCTTATGTTGAGAATATACGTTTCAATCCTAACTTAAAAAATGGAGAAGATGCGCTCTTTATGGCGCAACTAAGCAAAAACATAACCGGAATTCGAATATCCGCACCAAATGCAGTCTATTTTAGGCGACTAAGAGGAGAATCTGCATCACATACGAAACTGACACCATGGTACCATCTTAAAAACACTTTCTACCTATACTTATTATATGGAGGCACCTATCTTTCAGCACCAGCCAAATACTCTGCCACATTCTTTATCAACCGTCTATTAGCCGTTACCAAAAGAGGACTCTACATGATACTCTGGCATTAATTGTCTATGAATACTAGACTATCTGTTATCAATTTCAATGTCGTACGTTTTACCTTTAGTTTCAAATGCTTTGCTACTTTTACTTTCAGATTCGACACCTTAAACATGGGAGGAGTCACTGAAGTATAGTTTACCTTCACATTTTTCAGTCCGATAGAAGACAAATACCCTATGGAAGGATGTGTATTGCTGTTTCTAAATGCATAGAACATATACAGATTCTTTATCTGCTCTGGTAGATTGACTATACAGTTATTCATTTCCACATTTGGCCATTTTTTTCCTCTTAGTTCCGGTCGAAAAGCATCAGGTTCGTCAAGATTACCAGCCATAACAAAATAAGAAAATTGTGGATTTATATCAAATACGCAGTCTTCAAAGACGACATCAAACCCCGTATATGCCATATAATTTGCTCTTAGGTAAACAGGACGCGCCTGTACAAAATGACAATCAATAAAAAGAAGTTTACCAAACATCGAACCAAAGGCATTGAGCACATTGGACAGACTATACTCCTGACCGGGATGGGTTTCATCAATCTGATTACTAAAAGTGCAACGTAAACACGTAACGTCACTACCATAACAATGGAGATCAAAACGGTTAATATGACAATCTAACAATGATATATTATTAATATTGTTGTTTCCAAAAGCTCCCCAGTGTGCTTCAGCATCAAAGCGTATAAAATTGCTATTCCAAACATTCTCTAAATTTACTGCATATCCATATTTCTTCTCTGCCGAGTAGGTTCCTCTTACACAAACATCCTCAAATGTTACATTGGTACAATTAGACACTTGGAAACAATAATCCTTCCAATATAATTGATTGTCAGAGTCATGGGACACAAATGGAGTTACAACTTTCACATTTTTTATCAAGACATTATTTTGCATTGTTACCTTCAACAAAAAAGTCCGCATGGTTGAGTTTTTGCTTCGAGTGAACACCAAGTTAGATAATATCTTCTGCTCGTCATCCACTACACAATAATAGCATTCGGGATTAGACGTCGATTCCCAATATGGGAATATTGTTCTATTAATAGCCTGACCATTCTTCAAAAGTAGGACATCCTGACGGAATATATCATAATCACCTTCCTCCGGAGCCCTGTGCGTCCATCGGTTTTTGTCTTTTATTCTCATCAGTATTAAACCTGAGGATAATTCGCTTAAAGCATAAAATTGTCCAGAACTTATTTGCCGACAACTTGCAACAATTCTTTTCTCTTTATTCTTATTCTTCATAGTGAACAAGAAAAAATTATCCATTGCTGTGTTATCTACCACAAAATGACAATCATTAAAATCAGTCTCTTGCGGAAGAGGTAAACTATTTGCTCCTTTGGGAATATTTATTTCAAACAACAGGCCATGAGGATAAACCAAAGAAGCATCTTGCCTATCAGCTTCAACATGCCATTTCCTTAACACCTCATACAGTTCTGTTCCTCTCTTGTTTAATAACTCAGATTCATCTATCCTTAATTGTTTTCTCCCATTTGCATACAACTCATCAATTGGAGAAAGAAACAGAATAATAATCCATATATATGTTATTTTCATAAATGAAATCATTATTTTACAATATTTTTGATACAAAAATAATAATAATAATTGAAAATATCATCATTTGTCAAAAAATATTAGTAACTTTGTAAATGATTTCTGTAAAATGCAATGAAAATGCGTCAAGAATTAGTATCTGTCATCATGCCCACCCACAATGCAGGGCAGTTCCTCGAGAATAGCATTAAGAGTATTCTAAATCAGACATACTCCCAACTCGAACTTGTTATCACTGACGATGGTTCAACTGACACACAAACAATTGAAATCTTAAGAACTTACAGTGAAAAAGATAGCCGTGTACGTGTTTTCTATCTAGAGAAAAACATGGGGGCAGGACCAGCTCGCAATAACTCCATAAAGGAAGCCCGTGGTCGGTACATTGCCTTTTGTGATAGCGACGACAATTGGATGCCAGAAAAACTCGAAAAACAATTAGCTTTTTTAGAAGAAAGCAGATCACGCGTAACCTATAGTTCTTACATTATGTGTGATGAGCAAGATAACGAAATAGGGTTATTTATCCCTCCAAGTAAAATAACATATTATGGCATGCTACGAGATGACAAGATGGGATTTTCGACCTGTATTTATGATGCTAAAACTATTGGAAAGAAGTATTATATGCCAAGCCTTCGTAAGCGTCAAGACTGGGCTATGGTTATTAATTTGATGAAACATTGTCGTGTTGCCTATGGCATGAAAGAACCTTTAGTTTATTATAGAATAAGATCAAACTCTATTTCAAGAAACAAACTCGCTCTCGTAAGATTTAACACAAAAGTATATCAAGAGGTATTGGGCTTTTCAAAGTTCAAATCATATCTTTATTTTTCTTTCTTATTTTTTCCGACATACAGCATAAAACTAATAAGAAAAAAAATTGACAGTTGGCTATTTAACCACAACATGCTATATAAACAATATCACAACAAACGTCATCTCATGTAAACATTATCAATTTCAGATCATTATCTGGCTCCAGATAGTGCCGTTTTCGACGACAGAAGATGCCGTTTTGATGTCGTAAAGACGGCACTTTCGGGTTGCAAAGATGCCGTTTATCCATGACAAAGATGCCGTTTGCAAAGGTCAATGCTGACGTTATGGGGGAGACACATGCAAAAACAGGCCAACAGGTCCCTCAATCGCTTGAAACTCCTGTGTAGATAACGGTTTCACATAGGGACCTGTGGGCTCAACAGGTCCCTAACACCTCCCTAACAGGTCCCTTTTTCTAACGATAACGGAAACGAGAACGAGAGTGGAACGGGAATAGGTTAAAAATTATCAATTGGACAAATTTCAATACGTTTCCTGCGATAAATATGCCAAAAAATTTGGATTTCGAGGAAAAATTTTGTATCTTTGCATCTGAAAACAACCATCGGACATGATGCAGTGAAAAACACTTGGCCACTCATAGTCCTTAACAATTTAATACTCTAATTTATTATGTCAAATTTTACCATTAACGGAGAAGCCCTTGCGGCTTCTCAGGAAGGAGTGCTCGAAGTAGAGCAGTTTCTTCATGACAATTACCTTTTCCGGCGCAACGAGCTGAGCGGAAAGGTGGAATTTGCAACCTTGCCTGCAAATGGCGAGCCTGTGTTTCGAGTGCTGACAACCAGTTCTCTGAACAGTATCATTATCCGTGCCAAGCGCGACGGTATCTGCAAGAAGGGGAATCCCAAAACAGATATCGTGGAGCTGGTAAACTCTGATGAGGTAATTGCGTACAATCCCATACGCGAGTTCCTTGAAAATCTGCCACATTGGGATGGGAAGAACCACGTTGCCCTACTCTTCAACCGACTGCCGGGAGTAAGCAGCGAACAACATAGTTTCTTGGCAATATGGCTAAGGGCTGCTGTGGCACATTGGCTGCAGATGGATACGCTGCATGGCAACGAGTGCGTACCAGTATTGATTGGCGCTCAGGGCTGTGGCAAGACGACCTTCGTACAGAGGATGCTACCACCTCATCTGCGCCAGTACTTCTTGGATCATCTGAACCTCTCCAACAAGTTTGACAAGGAGATGGCGCTGACGAACAATCTGCTGGTGAACCTCGACGAACTGGAGGTCATTCGTCCAAGTCAGCATGCTGCACTCAAGCAGACGCTCTCGAAGAGCAAGGTAAACGGACGTCCCATCTATGGGGCTTCACAGGAAGACAGGCCCCGTTATGCCTCATTTGTAGCCACTACGAACAACCCTCACCCGCTGACAGATGCCACGGGTAGTCGTCGATACATCTGCTTGACGATTCCTCAGGGGCAGCTGATTAACAACAGCGGAGAGATTGACTACGAACAGCTTTACGCTCAGGTGTTACACGAAATCCATGAATTAAAGGCACCTTACTGGTTCAACAATGCCGAAGTGGCACGCATACAGCAGATGAACCTGTGTTACATGGAGCAGAAGGACATTGGAGAAATGTTCAAAGTCTGTTTCCGCAAGCCTGACGAGGGAGAGGCGAGCAAACCTATGAGTTGCACCCAGATGCTGGAACTGATCAAACAGGAATACCCTTCGTTAACGCCCAACCACAGCACAAAGGTTCATTTGGGCTTTGCCTTAAAAGAATTGGGCATTGAATTCACCTTGCGCTCGCATGTACCCTACTACAAGGTTGTTCCATTGTCGCTGAAGTACGCCTAAGGGACCTGTCTGGGACCTGTTAGGGACCTGTCAGGCCAACACCTCACATCCTAAAATGCCTTTATACGCTGGCATTTCAAGCGATTTAGGGAGGTGTTGGCCTATTTCTGTGTTTATCAGCAAGCATGATACATCAGGTGATAATAAGAAAATGAAAAATGTCGCCATGTGGATACTACGACAGCAGGGTTTAAGGACGTGATACAAAGGAGCCACCTTTTCACCACCTTTACAGAATTTTTCCAGACCGTAAACAGCTGTTAACAAAAAGAGGAAATACATAAATTATCCTAAATAGGATTATCCTAATTGGAATAATTATAATATAATATTTATCTTTGCACTCAAAACCAAGGTATTATGGATAATCCTTTCGTAACAAAAGGCTATGCTGGAGCAGAATATTTCTGCGACAGGGTCAACGAAACCCAACAGTTGGTGGAACTCACTACCAACGGGAACAATTTAGCACTGATAGCACCACGCCGTGTAGGAAAAACAGACCTTCTCCACCATTGCTTTCAGCAAGACGAGATTAAAGGGAAATACTACACGTTCCATATTGACATCTACGCGACCACCAGTCTGCGTGACTTTGTCAACGTCTTCGGCAGAGCCATTCTTGACGAGCTGAAACCCAAAGGCAAGGCGGTCTGGGAAAGCTTCTTAAGCGCACTCCGCTCGTTACGTTCACAAATCACTTACGATATCAACAACTTTCCAACATGGAGCCTTGGACTGGGCGACATAGAATACCCTGCCACAACGCTCGACGAGATTTTCGAATACCTCAGGAATGCAGACAAGCCCTGTTTGGTGGCCATCGATGAGTTCCAGCAAATCGCCAACTACTCTGACACGCCAAACATGGAGGCGGTTTTACGTACCTACATCCAGAAGTGCAATAATGCTACTTTCATTTTTTCCGGTTCTAAGCGTCACCTGATGGGAGAGATTTTCACATCACCATCCAGACCCTTCTACCAATCTGTATTAATCATGAACCTCCCCCCCATCTCAGTAGAGAAATACACGAAATTTGCCCTAATGCAGTTCCAAAAATACGGGAAGTGCATCGAACCTGACGTCGTGGGTGAGGTTTACCAACGCTTTGATGCTGTTACTTCGTGTATTCAAAGGGTACTGAACGTACTGTTCATGAAGACACTCCCTGGCCAGTGCTGCACACTTGACATGGTTGACGGGGCCGTCACCTATATTTTAGACATGTTCTCAGAAACCTACACTGACCTTTTCGACAAAATACCCGAAAAGCAGCGCGAAGTATTTGTTGCCATTGCTCGGGAGGGCAAAGCCCAGGGCATCACAGGCAAAGCCTTCATTAAGAAGTATCATTTGCAGACAGTCAGTGTCGTCACTGCTGCCGTACGCAGCCTGCTTGACAAAGACCTTATCACCACAGACAAAGGTGTCTATATGATCTATGACCCATTCTTTGCCCTGTGGCTGAATCAAAATTCAAAATGATGAAAACAATTGGACCTACAAGCCTGCGCATCTGATCAAAACGCGATTCTTTGCTATTCATATCTATACTGATTGATGATGCTTTGGGGTGCAAAGATATGAATTTTTTTATGTTTGACCAACATTTACCTGTGCCGAGAAGCCCAGTACATCAGGGTTTCAGAGGTACTCAGGGAGATGTTGGCTGATTTCTACATGTGCCTGCCGTCGTAAAGTAT
>JAEEGJ010006780.1_pt1 | contig 33863 bp, 25 predicted proteins | sample 8958761 | NCBI WGS metagenome assembly JAEEGJ01 (sample SAMN16246546, study PRJNA631951) | gut metagenome | biome: gut microbiome; feature: rumen; material: RS-attached | host: Bos | place: Iran: Karaj | collected 2018-10
GGATTGGCAAACCTTCTTTCGTGGTCTCATGACTCTGTAGCAGCATTTCTGCAATACCTGCAGTGCAGCCGAAGTTTCCGTCAATCTGGAAGGGCGGATGTGCATCGAACATGTTGGGATAAGTGCCGCCATGCTGTTTCGTAGTGCCGAAAATCAGGAACGTGTCGGCAGTCAGCGTCAACTGGTCCTGAATCAGTTTGTAGGCGTGGTTGCCATCGAAGAAACGGGCCCACGAGCACACTTTCCATCCCATTGACCATCCCGTGGACACATCGCCGCGATGCTGTAGCGATACTTTTGCCGCCTCAAAGAGGTCGGGCGTGCGCGAAGCCGTAATCTGATTGGAGGGATAGAGTCCGTAGAGATGGGAGAAATGACGGTGGTCGTCCTTCGGATCATCTACATCGTCGAGCCATTCCTGCAACTGTCCCCAGCTGCCCACCTTCATGGGCGCCAACTGCGGCAACTGTTCGCGGATGGTCTGCAGCAGCGGGTTCTTGTCATCCAGCACCTTGGCCGCCTGCAACACCTCGGTGAACAGTTCGGTGACAATCTGGTTGTCCATCGTCACACCGGCATCGAGCGTAGAACCACGTCCCTTGCCTCCGTGTTCGGGCGACTCGCCCGGACAAATGACCAGATAACCCAGTCGGGGGTGTTTCACCAAGGTCTGCGTATAGAAACGGGCGGCCTCGAGCATGATGGGATAGGCCTCACGCAGGAATTCCTTGTCGCCCGAGTACAGATAATGCTCCCATAGGTGACGACAAATCCAGCCGCTGCCTGTCGACCACAGTCCGGTGGAGGCATGGTCAACAGGTCCGGTGATGCGCCACTGGTCGGTGTTGTGGTGCAAAACCCAGCCCTCGGCACCGTACATGTCATGTGCCGTCTGGCGGCCTGTCTCACTGATTTCACGAATCAGCCGGAACAATGGACCGTTCATCTCCGTCAGGTTACAGACCTCCGAAGGCCAGTAGTTCATCTCCAGATTGATGTTCGTGGTGTATTTCGAGTCCCACGAGGGGAACATCTTCTCGTTCCAGATGCCTTGCAGGTTGGCGGGGTTGATGTTGTCGGGCTGCGACGAGCTGATGAGCAGGTAGCGGCCGAACTGGAAATAGGTGGCCACCAGGTGGTTGTCGGGTTTTCCGTTCTTCTCCGTGGCGGCAAACTGTTCGATGCGTTTGCTGGTGGGCATGTCGGCATACAGGTCTTTGCCAAGGTCGATACGCACGCGGTTGTAGTACCGGTGATACAAATCCTCGTGCTTATTCTTCAGCTGTTCATACCCTTTAGCCACGGCATCACGGAGGCGCTGGTGCGACTGAGCCTCCTCGTTGCCTGTAATATCCTTGTAGTTGACGACGTTGGTGCCCACGGTCACATAGAGGGTGGCCTCGTCGGCGGCTTTCACAGAGAGCTGTCCATCGGCCTGACTTGATTGGCCGCCTTTTGTCTGCACCGTCATGCGGCCTTGAAAGCGTACCTTTCCCTTCAGGTTTTCGTGCTTGGAGGTGACTCCCGTAAGCGTGGCTTCCATCCCTTCTCCGCCTGTTAGCACATCAGAATGAGGGGTGTTGAACGAAGCCGAGAATGAAATCATGCCAGGGCGGGAGGCCGTCAGGTGGATGGTGATTACCTTGCTGCCCAGCGGTGCCAGCGTCTCGCGCTCGTAACGCACGCCGTCGACGGTATAACGTACCACCGAACGGGCATTGTCGAGGTCGAGCAGACGCTCATAGTCGGTATAGTTGGCATGACCGGGCATGGCTATCCAGAGGTCGCCGAAAGGTTGGTAGGGCATGCCGCAGTTCTGATTGGCACCCAGCGGCATCACCTTCTCGTTGGCCAGTTTTTCGGCTTCCTTGTATTTCCCTTCGAAAATCAGTTGTCTGACCTTTGGCAGGTTTTCCTTGGCTGCGGGGTTGCACACCTGGTTGGGCTGTCCGGCCCAGATGGTCTCCTCGTTCAATTGTATCCGTTCCACGGCCGGCGTGCCATACACCATACCGCCCATGGTGCCGTTTCCGACGGGCAAGGCCTGTGTCCATGTCATGGCGGGACGGTCGTACCACAACTGGTATGGACTGCCGGCTTTGGCGGTTTGCGAGCAAAGCGCAATCAATAGGATAAGCACGACAAGGACAATCTGGCCTGCCGATGGACGTTCGGTGAACAGGTTAGAGAAAGCGGATTGCCCGAATGTTTTATGGTCGGTCATTGATTTCATGGATGCTATTTTTTCTTTGGTGAAAAGCGGAGGGTGTTCTCCTCTTCAATAGTTACCTTTTCTTCATTCAGTTTGCTGCGGTCAAGACCAAAGACGTCGATGAAAAAGTCATAGACCGCCTGTCGTTTGTTTGGACCGAAATCGTGGCGTTCGCTGGGCAGATGCACGTTCTTCACGTTTTCCTGTGTTCCATAGAAACCATATACGCGCTGCAGGTAGGGGTATTCGCTCACGGGCGTGAACTCTGTCCAGTCGCCGCCGTCGCTGACCACCATCATGGGTTTTGGTGCAAAACAGGCAGCCAATTCTGGATTGCAGGTGCCTCCTGCACTGAGCATAATGGGAATACCGCTCTCACAAGGACAACCTCCGTCGAACCAAGCCGCCATGCTGACCACGGGACAGGCCGCCGTATAACGGTCGTCGAGCAGAGAGAGAAGTACGGTCTGACTGCCGCCGCCTGAACCTCCGTTCACAGCCACTCGGTTCTTATCGACATCTTTCCGCTTGAGCATTTCGTCAAGGATGCGGATGCCATGAAGTGTCTGCATCACATGGGCTTCAGGCGTATGATGGGCTTCAGCACCCACTTCGTCCTCTGATTCGCCCCAGCCCCAGATGTCATAGGTGACGCAGATGGCACCCATTCGGGCCAAAGAGGCCAAACGGCGCTGTAGGTCTTCGTTGTAACGGCCTTTATTCCAGTGGCCGATGGGGCAGATGATGAGAGGGCGCCCACCCCCTGCCAGAGACCCACCCCCTGCCCTCCCTATGAGGGAGGGAGCATATTGTTTCTTCCCTTGGGGCGTGTAGATGGAGCCTTTGATGGTATGTCCATTGATTGTGGGTAGGTTGAAGTTTTGTACGGCATAACCGTCGTGTTTGCGGCTTTTGCCCAACTGCATCTTGGATTTCTGGGCACGCGACTGTTCTAGCAACGGGTCAATGCCCAGGCGCTGGCGCACTTCACGGCGGAGCGAATCCTTGCGGACTTCCCACTCAGCCTTATTATTGTATAAGGTATTGAGGTAGGCAATGAGTTTCTTGCCGTCCTCAGGCTTCCGGCGGGGATATTCGTAAGGCTTTATTTTCCAGAGGCCTTTGCCTTGGTCCCAGGGCACGAAGTCGAAGGGCGCACAGAGATTCTTCAGCGTTTCCTCCACGGAATAGGGCCTGATGCGGAAGTCGGCATAGGGGAGTTTCAGTCCCGTGGTATCCACATTATATTTCAGCCGGATGCCGAACTGTTTCTGTACATCTTCGAACACATCGCTCAGCGAACGGGTGAACTGCGTTTCGTAACTCTGTGCGCTGGCAGGGAAAGTGAAGAATGAAGAGTGAAGAATGAAGAATGCTGCGCCGAGCAACCTCACTCTCATCCTCACGTTTCGTTTTTCCCTATTATTTTCTTCTTGTTTCATATCTTTTTTGCTTTCTATCGTTATGACGTCATTTCGTTATAACGTTATGACGAAAAATCTTCACTCTTCATTTAAATTCAATCCTCCCAATATCCTTCCGGTTAGCCATCGTTTTGCCATTGACCATCAGCGTGAGACCCTGTCCCTGATGATAGTGCTGGCCGTCGCGGTCCCAGATGATGGTGAGCAGCTGTCCGCGGTAAAGGATACCGTCGAGACAGAAGTAATCCCAACTGTCGGCAGGTATTAACGGATTGACCACGATACTGCCGTCGGCCTGCGGACGCAGACCAGCCAAGCCTGTGATGACAAGGTCGGCAAAGGTGGAGTGGTTGTAATAGCGCGAACGTTCGCGGTCGCCCATCAGCCAGTAGCCGGTGGTCTCGTCGAGATATTCGCCGATATAAGGCTTGCCGCGCATGTGCTGCGACTGGGCATAAAGGTTCATCTGCTTGAAGAAGACAGATGAATCGATGCCGGGAATGGTGGTTCCTTCATTCAGGTAATTGGCCAGGGCTGTCAGCGTCTGACTGGTGGCAAAGGGCCAGATGGCTCCGTCCCACTCGCATTTGCCGAATCCGTGTGAGCGGAACAGCGGATGACGGCGCTCGGCGGTGGTCAGTCCGTAGGGGGCGCTGAATCCTTTTTCGTCGGTCAGCTGTTTCCAGGCCACATCATACTTAGCCTTTCCCTCCTGCCCCTCAAAGAGGTTGCAATACCAGGGCATGTAACCGATGGCCTCGCGCACCTGGGCAGAAGAGTCGCCGCGCATTGTCTCGAAGAACTGCTGGTCATTGTTCCACAGCTTCTCCTCGATGAGGCGCAGCTGCTCCCGGTATTCGTTGTCGTATTCCGTTGCTTTCTGCTGCTGGTTTTCCAAGAGCGAAATCTGACCTAAAGCCTTGGCGTTGGCTGCCATGTAGCTGTTGATGGTCGGACGGGCATACTGCTTCTTGCGTCCGCCTGAGATGCTTTCCTCCATGCCGTCCTGCACGTCGCCCTGCCAGTAGAGGCCGTTTTCCAGTCGGTTGGTGCTCTTCCAGCGGGCATACTCCTCTTCTAACCGCGGACGGAGAGCGAGCAGGAAAGTGGTGTCGCCCTGCACCTTGAAGGCCTCGTAGATGGCATGTGGGTTCCAGCTGGAGAACTTGTTCATACGCTGCATGGCCTGTCCGTCGTTGCCGTAATACCATGTGCGCAGTATCTGATGCATGTAGGTGGTATCGCGCAACCAGCGGGTTTCCATCACATGATGACCGATGGCACAGGCGATGAGGTTGTAGCGGTCGGCATAGGAGCGGGGAACGAGGAATTCGGTCATGCCCCAGCCCACGGGCGTGCGCTTGATATGCTTGCGCAACGACCACCAGCGGAAGTAGTAGATATCGTTGAAATCCTTGTCCGGACAGTCGAAAAGGGGAACATTCTCGGCCATCCAGTTGGCGGCATCCTCGTTGGCAATGTCGGGCATCGGGGCTTTCCGCTCTTCGGTGTCGAGGGCATAGAACGCCTTTTCGTCAGCTGCAAAACGGTCGGCATAGGCCGGAAGGATGTCGGTGGAAAGCACGGTGGGCTGCATTTGAGAGGCAGCGCGGGCATCCAGACAGTTATACTGGTTCATAAACAGACTGCCGCCATGACTGGCCACCACGGGAGCATCGCTGCCATGGAGGGGGAAAACACCGTCGGCCATCGGTCTGCTGACCACGTTGGCAATATGATAGCCGACAGCAGGGTCGAGTTCATCGGCACGCGGCATGTCGAAATCCTGATCGGCGGGCGTCTCGTTGTTAGGCTCCGTGAAGATTTTTCCTGTACGGAAGACGATGCGTGTGATGGCTTCCACCGGCGTATCAAACTGCCGTTCGCTGACTTTCTTGCCATCCACGAAATAGACGGCGCGGTGCTGACTCGTGGAAAGCAGGGCCTTGATATGGTATTCCACACCCATCTCATATTTTTTCACAAGGGTGCCATAGCGGGCGCCGCCCTTCACTCGAACGGCTCCTGCAGAATCAACCACGATGCGTGAGCAAACGTTGCCGCCGTTGTCCATGAACTCGATGTTGAATTCTCCTTTGTCATCCTGGTCCATCATCAGGTCGAACTCCACTTCCAGTTCCTTTGTGGCAGGAATCACACGTTCGGCCTTGGCATAGTCGTAGGGGTCGCAGTCGGAAAGGTACAGTGTTTCCCCGTGGAGAACCACGGGACACAGTTGCGGCATATAGAGGTTCCAGTCGGTCATGTCGGCCAGCGTCTTGTATTGCGAAAAGCCGCCGTTGGCATGACTGGTGGCCGCCAGTCTGACGGGTACGGCAATCCTCGACACCCACATATCCTCCTTGTTCGTGCTGTAGGTCACCCAGAGGTTGCCGTCTTTCGGCGTGCCGTTACCCTCCTGGATGCCACGCACATACTGCGGACCGTAGCTCTTGAACTGTCCGCCGTGGCGCAGGGGCATCACGTCGCCGTGAACCAGCGAGAGCGTATTATAATTCAGTCCGTCGCTGCTGAGGCTGATGGCCAGTGGCCAACGGTATTCTGCCGGGTTATAGACCGTGGCGTAGGAACCGTCGCTCAATCGCTGTCCCCATATCTTGGCGTTGCTGTTCACCAGTCCAGGAGCCCTGTAGGCAGGCTCGCGCCAGGTGTTTCCGCCGTCGGCAGAGATACTGGTAAGGGCATGTTTCCACAGGCCCACCTTCCGGCCGTCGGGCAGGGTATACCCGCTGAAAGCCTTCAGAGGCGACTTGAAGGGCAGGATATCGTCGCCGCGGTCACTCTCCTCAGCCCATTGCATGCGCTGCATGGGGTCGGCAATCAAGGCATCCACGGCCTTTACCAGATTCTTGTCCTTGGCCTTTTTATAGTAGGGATAGTCGGTGTTCTTCTCGCCGAAACCGTGGTTGTAGTGGATGAAATAGATGGGACCGAACGAGCCGTCTTTCTTGATTTCGCGCACCACGCGTCCGATGCCGTTACCGTCGTTGGGGTCGTCCTTCATCGTCTGGCAGATGCCATAGTAGCCGATGGCCAGCAGTTTGCCGTTGGGCGCTACATACCAGCCCACCCGCTGGTGCATCACGGCCTTCAGATTATGGGCCGGGGGCAAGGTGGAACCTTCCTTGCAGAAGCCTTCCGGCACGTTGTATTCGGGGAACAGTTCCATGGGTTTGCTCCATGTGTAGCCGTCTTCCGAAGTCTGCAGCATGGTCTTTCCCGGTGCTTCGTGCTCATGGCGCGGGTCGGTCAGGTAGTGCATATAGAACCGTCCGTTCCAGTAGGCCATCATTGGCTGGTGGTTATAGGTCCACGGTTTTTCGCCTCGTAGGGTTTGGATGTTATGCACGCCAATGGTGGGCTGCCGTCCGCCGTCGTGCCTTTCGGGTCGGGAGATGGCCGTTCCGGTATAGCGCACGCAGTCGCGGTTGTATTTCTTCAGGTTCTCCACCAGTTGCTCGTCGGCCATAAATACCGTGCCGTGCTTATGGCCAATGGGGAAGCGCACGCTGCCCGTCTGGTCCTGGAAGGTCTTGAAATCCTTCGTGCGATGGGCGCCGTAGATTTTATGGCGGTACGAGTCGTAGTAGATGTAGTACCAGTCGCCTACTTTCGCCGTCGAGGGACCTTCGGTAAACGATTCTGTGAAGGGTTCCGAGGCTGCACTCCACGGGCCGTAGGGACTCTTGGCAAAGGCCACCTTGATGTTGCGCATCGGTCGCGTATTGTCCTTCACCACCATCACGTAGTCCTGGTTTCCGCGTTTCACCAGCGTGGCATCGATGGCCGAGAATCCCGGTTCGTAGAACAGCTGCGTCTTCGAGAACGTACGGAAGTCCTTGGTTGTCATGTAATACAGCCGGTGATTGTTCTTGTGCTCCTCCTGTCCGTCGGGGAAACGGCCGGGCACACACGATGCCCAGACGATGAGATACTGCCGTTTCACGTCGTCGTAGAACAGTTCCGGTGCCCAGGTGTTCACCGTCGTGGTGTCCATTCCCGTCTCGATAAAGCGCTGGGGAGTCCAGTGGATAAGGTCTTTCGAAGATGAATAGCCGAAGCCGAGGTCACCTCGCCAACTGCTGGTCCATACCAGATGGAAGGTGCCGTCGGGACCTTTTACGATGCTGGGGTCGCGCATCACCTTCTGCTGTCCCACCTTTGGACGCAGGAAAACGCCCTGAATGCTGTCCCATCGGATGCCGTCACGGCTATAGATGAACCGCAATCCTTCGGTGGCCGGCTCATGAAACGAAGTGCTGACATAGATGTCCTTTGCCAGCAGCGTGGAGTTAGTTATTGTTAGTGTTGTTAAAAGTAATAGAAAAAGCCTTTTCATATTGACGTCTTTATTTACATTTAAGACGCAATGAAAAGGCTTTTGTAATCATTATTTATTGGGTTTCAAGTTTCAGGCTTCAGGTTTCAAGATTCTTCACTCTTCACTTTTCACTCTTCACTTTCTCCCCGAACTCCTTGCTGATATAATTGTTCAGGCTCTTGCAGCATTCGGCGCTGAAGCGCTGGCCGCAGTCGATGAGCAGGTCCCACTGTTCTTCCGTGAGTCCGCGGTCTATCACTTCGCGGGTAATACCGTATTTCATCATGCCATACACCAGTCCGGCGTTGAAGTTGTCGCCGGCCCCGATGGTGCTCACAATATCGTTGGTGGTCATCACTGGGTAGTTCTTGCGGAGTCCTCCGTCGGCTCGCAGCTCTATGGGCTTGGCTCCCTGCGTATAGATGAATTTCTTGCAATAGAAAGAAATCTCGGCATTATACACCTTGTCGGCATCGTCTTTCTTATACATCACCAGGAAATCCTCGTACGAACCGCGCACGATGTCGGCCATCTCCAGGTTCTCGATGATGTTGGGCGTCAGCTTCATCACCTCGTTCTTATGCGAAGGACGGAAGTTCACGTCGTAATAGAGAATGGCTCCCTTCTGGCGGGCATAGTCCAGAAAGCCCTGCACCTGCGGACGAATCACGGGATTGATGGCATAATAGGAACCGAACATCACGATGTCGTCGGGCTTCACATCGGGTGTCACGAAGTCGAGCCGGTCGTTGGGATGATCCTTGTAGAACAGATATTCCGCATCGTTCTGCTCGTTGAGAAACGCCAGCGAGAGCGGTGACTTAGAGTCAGGGAACACATTGATATACTCCGCGCTCACCCCGTTCTCCTTCAGGAACGAGATAATCATCTGTCCCACGCGGTCGTTGCCCGTCTCGCTGATAAACTGTGCCGGAACGCCCGCGCGTCCCAGTGAAATCATGGCATTGTAAGTACTGCCTCCCGGCACGGCGCCGATGGGCTGATTATCCTTGAAGATGATGTCGAGCACCGTCTCTCCGATTCCAATTACTTTTCTCATTCTATTATTCTGTTTTTTATTCTTCTGTTGTCAAATCACCATCGCCATTTCTGTCCTTCAGCCGCTTCACGGCCTTGTCGAAATCGCTTTCCAGCAGTCGCATCTCACGCTCCCGGTAGATTTCGAACTCCCGTTCAGCCTTTTCAATGGCTTCCTGATGGGAAACCGTTCCAGAACCTTCAAGGATGTTCTTTCGCAAACGCAGTATCTGGTCGTCAAGCGCCTGAATCCAGTCGGCCATCGTCATGGGATTCTGTTCCAATGCCTGGAATTCCGCATAGTCCAGGAATTGCGAAGTCAGCAGGTTCAGCCGCTGAAGTTCCAGTTCCGTCAGGTAGTTCTTGGCTATCTTCACATCGTCGCGAGTGACATAGTTCCCCTTAAAGTTCGTCATTCCCACGAACGGTTTCTCGTTGTCCACGCGCTCGTAAATCAGTTCCGCTGCCGTATGCTCATGCACGGCATAGTGCATCTTGTTCTGTACGGTTGCAAAGAAGAGCTTGGTCATCTTGGCCCGTGGGTCATAGTCTGTCGAGGTGGCATAGATATCTGTCACCTGCTGATAGAAATTGCGCTCACTGCTTCGGATATCACGGATACGCTGCAGCAGTTCACGGAAATAACGGTTCCCGCCCTGTTTCAGCCGCTCATCGTCCATGGTAAACCCCTTTTGGATATATTCATGCAACCGCTGCGTAGCCCACCGGCGGAACCTTACGGCAATGGGTGACTGCACGCGATAGCCCAAGGCGATGATCATGTCCAGGTTGTAATGGTCAATGTTACGGCGTACTTGTCGATTACCTTCCTGACGAACTAATAAGAATTTCTTATAAGTTAGATTTTCGTCAAGTTCTCCATCCTTGAAAATGTTCGAGACATGCATGGAAATGTTCTCCTGCGTAGTTTGGTAAATCTCTGCCAGTTGTACCTGAGTCAGCCACACATCCTCATCGGCAAAACGAACATTCACGCTCACCCTGCCGTTCTCATCCTTATACAGTATCAGTTTGTTCTCCTTGTCCATCTCACATCCTTTGACAAGTGCAAAAATACAAAAACTTTTTCAGATACAAACAAATCTGACGGTTTTTATCCGAATTTTGTTTTCTCTATCCTCAAAACCAAAAAGACTAAAAGAAAAACCCCTCCCCACAAGGAGGGGTAGGGGAAGAAATGGGTTGTAGCGGTTAACTCTCTGGTTTGGGCTTTATCATGAATCCCCGGCAAACAGCAGGAAACTCACTTGGTAGTCCAGCACATACTGCAACAACGGGTCGATAGCCCAAGTCAGTTCCGAAGGGAACTCCACCCGCAGATACAGCCATTTCTTGTTTTTCAGTTTGATGTCTTTCTCGAAAAACAATTTCCGGTTACCAACGCTTCCCGCCAAAAGGAACGAGTTCTGACTTACGGATTTCGTCACGGCCCCCATGTTAACAGCTTCATATTTCTCAAGTACCGGCATATCGCTTTCGTCATCGTAGGAAACGGCCAACATACTGATACCATGATATTCAACATGGAGCTTCCTTTCCCATGAATCGGGCATATATTTCATGAATTCAGGATACTCCACCGCTATGCTATCCTTATAGTTCCTCCATTTCTCCCAGTTGCCCGTTTCAAAAAGTTTCCGCAGCCACTTGCTGTCAAAATACACCGTGTCCGTTTTGAGTTTCTCTACGATGAAACTGTCTTTGTAAATCGTGTCGTGATAAACTATCTCCTTCACGACCGAATTAGAAGTGTCCCGATAGCCACATGCACAAAGCATATATCCCATCAGTGCGACCATAGCCCATATCCTTACACCTTTTGTAGTGGCCATTTTAATTACTCATTTTTTAATGGGAAAAACTCTTCAATGTCAAACTTTCTTATCAGATTTCTGACGGCTTTATTTTCCAATAATTCCTCCATTCTGACGGGCCTATAGGTAGATGCATTTGTCTCTTTTGTCATAAACACAGCACCCGTCTCCTGCTTATAGTTAAAATTGAACTCGCCCAATGGTTTAAAACTATTCTTCCTTACAATGATTTGCATTATTCCACGCAGGTCTTCGCCATGCTCATCCGTGTAGATGTGATAATATTCAGGGCGATGTGCAAACATTACGACATCTGCAAGTTCCCCAATAAAGCTGGAGTCCGGCAAGTTCGTCAGTTCAGGTCGCCTATAATCATAATCTTCATCATAACCTATATAATTGGCCAACATTGTACCTACTATGATTGGCAGGTTTTCCTGGATGGCCAGTTGTTTCAGCGAACGCATCACGTTTGCTGTCCTCTCTGAAGGACTCCCGTTTTCATTTCCTATATCAATCATTTGCAGGCAGTCTATGAAAACGATGCTTATGTCCTTTTCTTTGATGCTCTTTCGTGTGGTTTCAATCAATTCGTCAAGAGGTATTCCCAAACTGTCATGTATAAACAAACTGTCATAGGCTAAAGTTTGTATGCCCTCATCCAGTTTCTCCCACAGGTGCGGCTCCAAACGACCTTTATTCAAATCAAGCATGGGAATGTCGCAGTGGATGGACAGGAATCTGGAAAAATATTCTGACTTCAGTTTTTTTGCAGAGAACAGCAACACGGGAAGCTGGCTTTTCTGTACGATATTATCTATCATAGACAGCATAAACTCCTCTTTCCCCATACAAGGCTTTCCACCAATGACGTACACCTTCCCGTTCTCAAAGCCGTCCGTCAAATCATCCAAAGGCCGGAATCCTGATGATATTCCCAACCAACCCTCTTTTGCTATTTTTTCCTGTAACCCTTGCAGGCAGTCCTTCAGCATCTCTTCCATGCTGGAGCATCCATTTTCACTCTTTATTTCTTTCATACTTATCGTTAATTATTTGAATTATAGGCAATCTGTTGCAAATATACATGTTTGTATTGGAGCATCCAAACATTTTCACATCACAAGGCTTGTGGAAAAGGAAATCTTTTTCCACAAAGAAAAGAGCAATTTCCAGTATCACCAGTTTCACTTACTGCAACTTCCAGAATAACAGGACTCTACGAATGATTCTGCACTATCACTTCAGTTTCACTTCCGTCATAGTCCGAATTCGGTTTCACTGGTTTCATTTGGCGTAACCCGTTGGAGTTTACCTAGATACGAGTGCAACCGCGGTTTCACTCCGGTTTCACCTCTATCTTCCTTTATCTCATCATTAAAAACCCTTTGTTTGCCTTCCAAAAGCCCTTTATTTGATGAGTGATTAGGCCCTAATCACTCCGCCAAAACCTATCTTTTGCCCACCCCAGTCCCTCCCCAAGTGAGGGAGTTAAGGATTATGAGTTAAGCGAAGGCATTGGTGCAACCGCCGTGCAACCGCGGTTGCACCAATAACATACAGAAATACTGATGTTTACAAGCAGTGAAACCGGTGAAACCGAAATTAGCATTCAAGAGAGAGCAAGTGAAACTGAAGTGAAAGTGCAGTATCAGTCACATCGCGCTGACGTTCACTCATTTACCCCAAAGTGATACAGTGATACTGATTTTGGCAAACTTCCTCAGTAGAACAAATTTATTCTGTTTCCCATATTACCAGGTCGCGAGGTATATCTATCTTCTTAGGCTCACCTCTCCATCCTGTGATATAATAATGTTTTGCAAGTTCCTCATCAAACTGTGATATAAATGCACCACGTATACGAGCGCATTTTTCGTTTATAGAATTTAAGCAGGGATTAGTTACATCCTCAATACTTTGAATTGCTCTTGCGCTGAGCCCCGAAGGTTTAATCTTTTCATAAATCTCAGCTAGTTCCTTTCTATAGTCGGGAAGATTTTTGAATTTGATGCCATTTGGATGGCGTAGGAACAACAGGAATACAGCCTTGTTGATAGGTTCCATCTTAATTTCCATATGATTATAGTCAGGAAGCATGATTCGCATATCTTTGGTGATGACAATTCGGCTCAGTTTGCGCTCCTGCCCAATCATCTTCATCAGCAGTTTTCGGGATATTCCATGCTGCTCAAGCCGATGGACTCGTTCTCGAACTTCTTCTACTATTTTTTTAATTTCATCATCAAAATTTTTATCTGCAAAATCATCTATTGGTGTTTCTTCAATAGTATTGTCTATTTTACTATACAGACCACCTCCGTAATATTCAATGACTTTTTGAACTATTTCTTCTATCTGTGCTTGGATACTTTCATCATCACCTTCTTCCAAAGGATAGTATCGTCCGTTCAGATAATCGGCGTTATGATTTGAACTCCTGGCATAGCAACACATCAGGCCATGCTTCAGATTTGCAGCATCTTCCGGATAACACAAATCGTTCAGCAGATACGATGTACTTATATCTAAGGGCTCTGGGTATATTGCCACTCCTGGATTCCAATAGTTCTGAACATCGCTTTGTGCTAAGTCCTTAACTTGATTAGGCAAATAGACTATTCTGAGATTATGCCTCAGCGATATAGAAGGATGGGTTTTGAAGAATCTGTTCAAAACTTCGTTATATTCATTCTCAACATACACCAAATCGGACTCACATGACGCAAAAATATTCCCATACAGTTCGAATTTCTCTACTCCATCAAGTCTTCTTGGCAATTCTTCTCTACGCAACTCTCCTTTTTTATAAGCCTCGCAAATCCTTTTATACTCCTTTTCTCTACGCTTGTTCTCTTGTTTTCTCTGTTTTTCATTGCGGTAGTGTTCCAATAAGCCTCCGTCCTTTTTTGATTCTTTAAAGAAATCAATCATTTCTATGATGAATGCAAGTGGAAGAAGGAAAATAAAGAATAATCCAAATATTGGAGCAGTCCATTTAAAAACCCCATCTTCCCTCCATTGCATTATTGCACCAATTAGCCCCATAATAAAACCAATCGCTGCGATTCCTGCAATCACGTATATAATGATTTCCCCAAAACTCATTTTTTTATAATTGTTTCTACCCCAATGATACGAAATTAAAGTGTTATTTCCAAACAATTAAGTCGCGTGACAGACCAATTCTCTTTGGCTCTCCGCGCTTACCATCTATATAATAATATTTTGCCAAATGATTATCAAACTTCCCAACAAACGCGCCACGAATTCTGGCGCATTTCTCATTGATGGAATTAAGGAGGGGGTTCGTGACATCCTCGATACTCTGTAATGCTCTTTCCGGTAGATTACTTGGCTTGACCTCAGAGTAAATTTTTGCTAATTCATTTCTATAATCTGGCAGTTCTTTGAAGACTATTCCTTCAGGGTGTTTCAGAAAGAGCAGGAAGACGGCTTTCACCAGAGGTTCCATCTTAATTTCCATATCGTGATAATCCGGTAACACGATGCGCCTGTCCTTGGTTATCACCATCCTGCTCAAACGATTGTCAGGACGAATCAATTCTTCTAAAATATGCTCCGCAATACCTCGCTGACGTAACTTGGTAATCCGTTCACGCACTTCTTCCATCAAATCGTCAATCGTTTCTTCGTCCTGTTGTGAGCGAAAGTCTTCTTCGTCAGACTCGTAATGAGGTCCCCAATTGTCGTATTCATCTATTTCATCGCTTTTGCTCTTCTCATGCAGTTTTTTTTCACCAGCAATCTGAACCCCTATTCTGTGAAGCTGATCAATCAGAGACTCATCACTATTTGGATACAGTGGATAAAAACGATTCGTAACTTTTTCCTTGCCATCGCTTCTTTGATATGTTTTTATGGTACGAAGAAGCCCTTGTGTTATCCTTTTCCTGTCAGAAGGGTTTTCAAGATACTGAAGAATATAATCATTTCCAATGTGTATATCGGTCAAATCCCGCACATTCAGATAAGGTATTCGATACAAAAGCACTTCTTTGTTTGTCAAAGACTTAATGAGATTGGGAAGATAAACAATTTTGAATCCTGTCTTTTTCCCCCATTCTTCCAAAACTTCTGGCTTCGTTTCAAAGAAATTTGTCAAGACATTATCATCTTCTCTTGCCACATAAATCAGCTCATCAGATGCTAATTTTCCGTTTTGCGAGAAGTCAAACTCATAATTCATCGGCTCTGCCATAGCAATCGTCCACTTATTTAGTTCCTTTACATGCATCTTTTTTAATTGACCTTTTATTGTACTAACTTCAACCCTTTCTCAAAGAGGCAGCAACGCTGCTTGGGATGTAACAGTTCGTCTTACGTCATATTTTATTTATGCGACAATTTTTCCCAATATGGGCGCAACTCATTCTGAATGTAAACTACGACATCTGCAAACGTGACATCAACATTTTTTCTGATTTTATGCAAGAAAGCCTGCCATCGAGCCTGCATTTGCTGATTATCGGCAAAGTCCTTACGGAAGAACATGGTGTTAGCATCGTATGAGGTATGCCTGTTCTCAAATGTACGTGTGATGGCATCCTGCAACGTATCCCTGTCATAATTCCCTTTCGACAGGATGTAATACAGATCATAATAGTCCTTCATGCGACTACTTTGGTCGGCAAGATCCACTATGGCATGCATCTTCTCTGCTATGACCGTTTCAAGCGAATAGGCCATGATATTCACGCCAGGCAGTTGTTCCAGGAGTACCGGATAGTCAAGAGCTATTGGGCTGGGTGTGACGACATCACCAAATCCGATATCCATCGTCAACACCTGTGCAATAGTATCCATCGTCACAGGAATGCTCAGCCGGATGCCATGATAGTCCTTGAACTCCGTGATGTTCTGGGCAGTAATATTGTCAGTGTCAAACTTAATACCATCCTCTTCGTATAGCACAGAGCAAATCTCCTTGAAAGCTGCAATGATAACCGTTCCCTCGTTGCTGATATTGCAGCCCAACAAGTCAATATCTAACGTGGGACGGGCAGCAAATTTCTCATAAGCATACATTAATGCTCCCCCTTTCAGATAGAAATTGCTGCGGTATTTCGTCTGCGATATTCTGTATAGCAGTCGCTCCTGAAAAAAACGCGTGAGGATGGTTTGATAGAAGACATCCTCCTTTTTAGCAATGTTCAGAAGTTTGCTACGTATGGACTTTCCGTAGTTTTTGGTCTGTTCCTTTTTCATAGTTTTACTTGCAAATATTGTTCGAGTATGGTACCCACTCGGAGCTTTCGAGCATAGTCCATCAGACAGCTCAGATTTCTGTCTGTACGTTTCAGGTATTTGTCAATGATTTCGGAACATACATCCAATCCCACCTTATTTCGAAACTTCACAGCATCACACACACAACGCTCTACATTATATAGCTGGATGTTGAAGCCATCAATCTCCATTCTCATCACCCCCAAAGCCAGTATAGTCTCCGTGTAATGGTGAATTTCAACTTTTGGAAATGACGGTACAGTTACCTTCCTGTTTCTTTTGATGGCCACATGAAAAGCCTGCGGCATAGAGGTGGTAAGCTGGTGAATGCTCCATGCCGACCACAGACAAAGTATACCGTCTGGAACAATCGCGTTGATGTCAATCATGTTTCCGCTAAGTTGGTCAATATTAGCATACACACCACGGCGCACCTGAATGAGTTCGCCCTGCCGTACACTCTCCAACATCTTGTAGTATGCTGTCCTGCCTTGCTCCTTTACGCTTGCAGAGGAGATGTATGAATTCTGCTCTTTTTCCATATTGTATTCTTAATTCCGGTACAAAGATACCACATTTTCTTTTTATTGTGGTACTTTTGTACGAAAAACTTTGCTTTATAAGCATTTATTTTTGAAAAAGGAAAAGCAACTTTCGTCATATCTCAAATCCTTTTTCGATGGCAAAGATGCATTTCCAATGAAATCTTAATGAAATTAGGTATAGCAAAAGCAATGCATACTGATGGCAAACTCTTATTACATTAATCGTCCCATTTGAAGAATCTATGTTCTATGCAAAATTCAAGCATTCTTTTTGCCACTTCACGTTCATTATTATTATCATAAACGCCAACTCGAAGATATGCTTCTTTTCCGTATGAATATGAGACTCTAACTGTCAAATGAATACCATTTGTCAAATCAGAAATTTTGAATTCATGCAAGTTTATTGGTTCATGATTTCCTACTTTCATTTCTTCAACAAAACGAGTTTGGGCCTCATAGACATTTGTTAACTCTGGATATATTTTCCGCAAATCATAAACTTGCATGTATTTTTGGTTTTCACAAGATCCTGTTCGGAATCTAGAATCATATTCTTTATTAAAGAATACAATCATATATGGTTCTTTTTCGCTAAAGAAAAATGGAGTTAGAACTTTTGACACTAGCGCCATAACAATTATATTTAATAGTTTACCCAATTATACTATCACTCTCGTCATTATGCTTGTCTTTATTCTTTAGCACTGCCTCATTATTAATGCTTGCATGGAAATACATACAAAATGACGATTATTAATTATTCGTATGCTATTTACTTCAAGAAAAGGAATATAATAATACAAATCCCAACGAACGAGACAGCATTACCGATTAAGCTGTACTTCAATTTTGTTTGAATCTCAACCAATGAATCTTTAAACTCTTCTGTCGCATTGGAGAGTTTCTCGGCCGCAGCTGTTGATGCGTTGACAACCGATTCCCTGTCTTTCTCAAACGCCTTTACTTTCTGAGAATAGTCCTTGCCGATGGCATCAACTAGTTCCTGAATTTTGGTCGTGATGGAGCCGAGTTTGCTGACATACTCAGCGGTAGTTGAATTAAGACCATCATAGGAATTGACAGTCTTTTCTACTTGTTTGCGAGCTGACTCAATGCTTTTGAGACCTTGCTCTAACTCTTTGAGTGAGTTGTTGATTTTCTCGTCTATCATATTTCTTTGTATTTTTGATTGATTCTATTGAGTTCTGCAACATGCTCTTCCAGTTGAATGGCAAGCTGTATCTTTTCTATATATGTTTTGTCTTCTGGAAGTATGGCTGTATGTTGTAATAACAAATCCGTATATTCATTGAGGTGTCCTAGCTTTCCCTGGGACGCATACAATCTCATAACTGCTTTGTAGTCATCATACAGTTCTTGCTCCAGCATCTCATTCTCTTGTTGGCCAAGGAACAAAATGCAGAATATATTCAGAAGGTTCAGCACAGGGTTCATTTCTGGGATAGCACGTCTGATGAGGCGCACAGCACCTTGCAAGTGTTTGATGTTGTCTTTCTGAGAATCATTGTTGACGATTTCAGGATCAACTACTCTCATATATTTTCTCACAAGATTGAAATCTGATATTTCACTTTCACTGTGAATATCGTAATTAGTGTCATCTTTAAGGGAGAATGGTATTTCCTGGCTCACACTTGAATCGTATGTGACGAAGCCTTCTCTTGCATATTTAGAATTGAAATAGTAATAAATAAAGTCCTTCAGTTCTTCATTCGTTTCTTTCCAGTCTTTGCCTGAGCTGATAGCCATATTACAGAATTGCTCCATATCCAAGATACCCCTGGCCCTCTTGTCCGCGATACTTCTATATATAAAAGAGGTAAGGTGCTTTAAGCATGCCATGATGACACCATTATTGAGCGCCATCTGTTTGACTTCATTAATCATTATGTCAACCCTATCCTCGGAGTAATATTTCCGATAGTATTGACTGAGGTAATCATAATAGTGCGATTCGTCCTGACATACTGTCGTAATGCGGAAAGTCTTTAGGGCGTAGTCCTCTGTAAAATCATCTATCAAGCCAATAATGCACATTCTGTAAATAGCCTTTTGAATTGCATCTTTGTATTCAGCCGAACCATAGTCCCGAATATAGCTGAATCCTCTGTCATTCTTTGCGTTTTTGGCATTCCATGTACTGAACAGAGGCATTTGCCTTTCCTTTAAATATGTATTATATTCGTCGAGGACATGCTCATTTTCTTCGTATGATACATAATATGTAAGGGTCGTTCCTTTGGCATATCTGTTGATGTATTGAAGAATACCTTTACTATTTCCATATTTCAGCGTCTCAATACCAGCAATCTCTTCATTACTGATACGAATATTCAGACCATTCATCAAGAGTTCCATCACGTACAACTCAAACTCTTCACCAAGGAAGTTGCTGTCATAGAAGAACTTGTTATTTGTATAGTCTGCAGAGAAATGGCTCCATTGACGAGTTCTGGCATTTATGACAGGATAGGTTTTAGGCGAATACATGATGGTTGCTAAAGCCATCTTTCTGTCACGTCCAGCTCGGCCGGCTTCTTGAACAAATGATTCCAAAGATCCAGGGTAATTCAGGTGTACTGTTAAACGAACGTTTGGCTTGTCAATACCCATTCCAAAGGCTTTTGTCGCAACCATTATATTTGTCTCGCCTGCAAGGAAATCATCCTGACATGACGTATCATCGCCTCCTTTGTATGTCGAAATACGATTGATATTGTGTTCTCTTAGGGTATTGGCTACAGTAGGAACACTCAGTTTTACGTCAGGTCTTCCATCCTTGTTGGCTCGTAAGCAGAACACAATTCCGGCAACATCTGTATGCCTTGCAGTATACCAATCTTCATTAACATCTGTGTACAAGTCAGTAGAATTGATTTCTGTGATTTTTCCTACATCAGAGATATTCTCTCTTTCAAGGAATCGTTTCTTAATCTCACTGATACTATCATCGTTTTGAATCTCCTGTATCTTCTCCGTTGCATCATTAATGGCATTAAGAACCAAATCCTCTTTAATTTCATCAACTTTTCGAGCTTTATCAGCAGCCGAAGCATCCACAGGAAAGATATAGTACTGGAGTTCAAGTCGATTGGTGTTTTCATATCTGACCGTAGCATCGTCTTCCAACGAATACGAATTACTTCCCGATAGTTCTCTTTCCACATCAGCGAGAACGTCAAACGATGCAGTTGCCGTCAGTCCAAACAGAGATATGTGATTATCTTTGCCTTCGACTTCTTTGGGTAGAACGTAGTTGAACAGGTTCCGTCCAAGATGCAGATAGGCAAGTCTGAAGTCATGGCCCCACTCAGAAACGCAGTGAACTTCATCGATAACACCATACGCAAAGAAAACATCAGATTCGCGCATAGAACGTAACACCTCTCTGAATCGGTGTATGCTTAGCCGTTCAGGCGACAAGAACATAATCTGTATTTGAGAACCCGTAAGAGCGCTTTCCCTTCGCTCTCTTTCATCTTTGTCCTTAGTGATGTCTCCATTAATATAAGAAATACAATCGATTCCAGTCTTTAGCAAACCATCATATTGGTCTTTCATCAATCCCTTTAACGGATCAACAACCAATGTAACGCTAGGCTGTAGCATGGCAGCCAGTTGATATGTAAGAGATTTACCACCACCTGTTGGCAACAGTCCGATGACACTCTTTAGCTGTAATGCCCGACTAAGTATGGGAAGCTGGCCAGGTCTGAAATCTTCTTTTCTGAAAATCAGGTTCAGGAAATAGCGCAGGTGGCCACAAACATCCTCAATATTGTGATAATTTCCTTGTGTGTCCCTTTTAACGAGAGGTTTATACTTGATTCTCTCAGTAGTATAGAGGAATCTCTTGGCATATACCGACTTTGAAGAGCGAACAATAAAAAAACAGTCATTTTTGGCCTTATATTTAGAGAATACCACTTCTTCAGGATTACATAACTGGTCGATAGACACATCAATGATAGCATCATAAGTTGTCTGTGTCTTAGCCTCCCTCTTACCATATATGTTAATCTGAGGAAGGGTCAACTCCGAATAATCCTGCGTCATGGCAACGATATGATGGTATAGCTCAACAAAATCGTTGATGGCGATCTTTGCCACTGACGTGTCATCTTCAATCACAAGAATATCCAAAGAGTCCTTCTTCAAATCCATGCGGTCAGAAATCATAGCCTCTATGAAGGTCTTCTGAATGCGAGCTACTGCATTAAGACTCTTTGCTTTATCCTTCGAACTGATTGCATCCAATACCTTTTGGCTGGCCAATGTCGGACAACCACGCGAGATTAAATTGCTAACAAGGGCATAGACAGGGCAAAGAATCTTATGTGCTGTCATATCAAATGGAGCCAGGATCTCAAAAGCGCTTTGTAATGACGACCCCATCAAATTGGTATCTGAATAGGAAGCAAATAGCTGTATAGGTGCAAAGTATCTGTATTTCTGCAGAATGTCACTATTACGTGTCAAGCTATATGAGAAGCTTTTAATAAGACAACCGTATGCTCTTCCGCTGGGATGGCGGCCAAAATTTGTATCGCGGAATTCTGTAAATACGTGTAAGCCTTCCTTCTTGAAATAGTAACTGAAGGTGTTTATTCGGCTTTCATTTAGATTTGCCGGGCCTATACACAGGGCTATATGCTGAGTACCAGAAGAGGTTATCATCTTTGAAACACCCTTCAGACTGACTGCCTCAATATCTAGAATATTCGAGAATATATGTATGGCGCATGGTTCGTTAACATCTATTTTCGTGATAGAGTTGCTGTTGTCACCATAATCCGATGGAAGATAATACGGAACGTCAATAATCTCAATATTATGTCCTCCTAATGCCTGTCTGACATGTAATACTGCTCGTTGCCTTGCCACATTAGAAGGTTCCTCTAAGGTGACTTTCTTCAGCTTTGACAACCAACCATACTGCCTTAGTTTTTCAATGATAGCGACAGTACCAATCCCCTGGCCACATCCCCAATCATAAATCTCCACACCGTTGTTCAGGTTTTTGTATGGGAATTCATTCTCATCTAAGGCACGAATTAGCTTGTGGCGATGCATCGGCCCATAGGCGGCCATGTATGCGCAGCACTGTTCTTCTGTTTCGAGAACAGCCCTACCATGTTCCAACGTTCGCCCCTCGCTATCTCTATACGCCCAAGGAAATGACTTGAATTGCTCAGGAATATAACTTAAGGATACCTTGATGATGTCATTTATAGTCAGGTTACTTATCTTTTGTATATCGGTTATGTAGCTCATTTTGTTTATCTGAATATTACTTACCCGTTATTGTTTCACTCCATGGGTTACTCTTATGACACTTGAAATTAAGTGCTGCTGCTTGTTTACTGGTATTCGCATAACAATATTCACATAAATGAACACATGTATTATACTCCCCAATATCCTTACTCTTCATGCATCCACAAAACTCTCTTTGTCCCTTGTCCCTGTTATCGCCACGAGTAGCGTATGTGTTATTGGGAAGGATAATAGCATCAACAGGCAATGGTTCCGTATCTCCAAAAATAGAAGGACTAGGCATTGGGTGTAACTTGACTTTCAGGAAATCCATAAGATCCTTATCGTGATATGCCAGCCTAATAATCAAGGCATCATCAACACAATGGTTATGCTCGATACCATAGGGCTTAAGGTCTATCTTCTCGCCACATGTTGCCAAAGTATATCCCCAAGATTGGTTAAGCTCAGTCAATCCTCCAGCCAACTCGCGCATCTCGTCTTCAGTCCAGTCTATGCTATTAATGCCGTTCTTCTCGAGATTCAACTTCACCTTCCTGTATATAGCAATGTCTGCGTAACTGAAGACAAGTTTCTCCGTATAGCCTTTCAGTTGATTGCCTATATTATCTATCTTTCCAAGAAGCGTATCAATGTCTATCGTATCTGTAAGCATCAAGGGGTCAAATCGCCAGATAACACTTCCCACGCCCAACTTATCTACTAGTAGCTTAAACGTATCTATGCGTTCAGAAAGTTTTGGCACACCACGTTCAAGGCCTTCTTTTTCGTAATCATTGAGTGTATATTGGATATAGCAACCAATATTCCGTTCTTTTAGATAGTCAAGATGTTGTAGTAGCGGACGTGGATTTTTTGACCAAAACACGATGAAGCGGGTATCCATATATGATACATAACTTTTTACTCCGTTAAAAGGATTAGTCCACGCAGAATAGCCAACTTTTAATCTATGGAAAAACCAATCAGCATAGAAGGCCGGAATATCCGTACTCCTACTTGCAGAGACGATAATTGGAGCCTGTGCGTCGACAATTTCACCATTCTCACGTTGTATTTGTGTCTTTTCCCATTTGGATTTAGCCATTTATTCCTCGGGTTTTGTGGTTTGACAAATTCTGACCACAAAGATACAACTTATTTTCTAAAAGCAATGTATAAAATCGCGAAAATATTTGTTTCCACAAGCCTTGTGATTGGTTTTTGTTTGGAAGATATTGGAAGATAATCTATCTTTGCGGCATCAATTATTAATGTAACGATATGAAAAAGGGAATAATGATGATGGCACTGATGTGCTTGGTGGCTTTGGGCGGAAATGTCTTGTGTTTTTGTTAGCACTCTATGTTTTGCATTTGTGTCTCAAATGCGTTGCAAAAATACAACCGTTTTTTGATTACTGCAAGGAAATCACCATTGCGAACGGTTCCGTTCTCCGTGGAACCTTTTTTCACGAACATTCAGTTTTAGAAAGGGTATTAATGAAAAAACGGACAGCCTGTTCCAACGGTGAAAGTTCATAACTGAGAATCCAGAATATCTGGCTGGCATCTACATCAAAATAGTGATGGGCAATAATATCACTCAGAAGACAGTGACTCCATCGCGTTCTATCCTGCTGCGCAGGCGGGGATTTAGGTTCTTGTGATTGCGTATGATATCGACAGAACGCCCAACAAGTTGTTCCAAAAAGTCTTTGGCATCCATCAGTAAGAATGGATTGGGAGTCTCAGTATCCACGAATACATCAATATCACTGCCTTCATGGTCTTCGCCACGTGCCACAGAACCAAATAGCCGAAGCGACTTTATGCCATAGTCGTTTCGCAGTGTGCTGCTACAGCCCTGAAGAATTTCAATGTAATCAGTCTTGCACATACGTTTTCATTATTTCTTGTCGCAAATTTAGAATATTTTTTCGACAAATCCAAATATATTGGGAGAAAAAGAGCTTTCGGTCTTAGAAATATTGCTCTGCCTGCTTTTTAACTATCTCCTTGATTTTTTCTCTTAATGAATTAGGCTGTACGACCTCAAGTCCCTCTGCAAAGTTCACGGTTGGGTTCAATGGTTAGAGTCACTTGCCATACCATTGACCATTGTTTTCATTAAAAGGCTGTGTCTCCTTTTGAAAACTACTGATAGGAATAATCCTGACAACGGCATTTTGCAATCTGGAAAAAGAGAACTGCTGAAAAGCATAAAAACAGCTTTCTGAAATGGGAAAATCTGCAGTTTTTGGACAAAAGCCTATCTTTTGATTGGCAAATAATAGGTTTTTGATGAGCAAAAGATAGGCTTTTGATGATTAAATAATAGGCTTTAGAAGGCTCTTTTCTGGAAAATTCAGGCAAATTGCAGTCGAATTTATTGACTTTTCATTGGAAGTCAAATTGGAAATGTATGCAAGTTTCTTATTCCCAACAACTTACACAAACCCTCTCAAAACTTGCGAATTTGTCTCCCTCTGTCCGTTTGGTGACAAAAACGCGAGTTTTAACCCTCAAAATTCAGAACTTTTTTTACAAAGTAGGTTCAGTCATTCACTGTCGACCCGACATTTACCTTGACGCAATTTCTCGAGTTGGGGATTGGGAGTGCCTTGATAATAACGGTTCTTGTCGAAGGCAAATGACTGGGAGGTAACATAATCGTAACCACAAATGAACGAGGCGACATCCACGCCAAGCATTAGTGAGTCACGATAATATACACGGTTGCCATCACAGGAATAACTTATATCTTTATTATTGTTCGACACATAATCCTCCGACACATAGTGTGAGGGTAATAGCTTGAATGTCTGTGGGTTGGCTTTAGGCAAAAGGCGATTTTGATAGTAAACTCGATTCTTGTCTGCATACCAGTCACGATATCGCTCCACCCTATGGAGGGTCGTAAAGTCGGTGCCATCCGGCATTGCCATCAGTTCAGAATTATAAACTGTCTTACCATCGGTATGGAAGGCGTCACTCAAACCATTGGTCATATTCCGGTGCTGCAAAGCATTAAGGTTTCGTATTGTTGTCCCACGAGCCTCATAATAGACACGATTCTTATCTTGCCCATAGTCGGGTTCATCCTTCAGTACAGCGAAAGTCTTTGGGTCGGCTCCATCTACTTTCTTATTCTTGTAATATACATATTTGTCATCGGCTGCATAGAAATGGTTCAACGCCCGAAACGAGGGGTAATCGCCGACGGGCTGTATGTCTTTTCCTATTTCTGCCGACAAACCAATATAATAGACATTCAGACGGTCAACAGCCCAACTGTCGCCCTTCCGTTTGAAACTGGCCATATCTGCAACGTGAAGTGGATGAACACCACAGTAATAATCGTGATCATCATGAGCAAGGCTAAGGGAAACGTCAAAAGACTTGCTTTTCTCCGGAGCTACAAAGGTTTGGGGATTAGCGCCCTCGATTTTATCTTCTCTATACCAAACATGTTGATTGTCAGCAGAATAATCTTCGTCTAAAGTTCGGAAAGACTTGGGGTCTGCATCTTTTAGGATTTCATTATAAAAATATACATGATTGATGTCTTTTGCGAATGCTTCATTTATGCGTATGAAAGTAGAAGGATCGTACCCTTCTGGTTTCTTTGCAGCAAATTCGCTTGAGGCTAATTCCACAAACGTGAAGAATACAATTATAGGTATCAAAGGGCATAGATAAAAAAGCCAAGTTGCTCGCAAGAGTTTTGACAATCGGAAAAACAACCATATTAATGGAAGCAAATAGAGGGGATAAAGCCAAATGGTCAGGACCATGCCCAATCGGCAAAATTCTTCAAAAGTAGTCTGGATTGGAGCGTCAAAGAAGAAAATGGATGCGAAAAAAAACATCGGCCACAGCATGAGCGATAGAATCATGAACCAGAAAAATTTCTTCTGATTAGACGTAGGTTGCCCTCCCAATATACGAGCTGCTAATCCTTTTTTGTTTGAACCTTCTTTTGTTTCTTGTGCCATACATACATCGCTTTATCTCATTCAGTGAATGGAATGAATCTTTAGCGGGGAAACCTCGCTCACCGCATCGTGGATTGTGTTCCGTGTGCAAATATAGTGGTTTATTCTTAAAGCAACAATCTAATTGTTGTTAATGTTTTTCAATTAATTTTATTCTGCTCTCGATTTTTAGTAACTTTGTCCCCCGATTTTATGAAGTACAATACTTATACTTTGTCTAACGGACTGCGGGTGATTCATCTGCCGTCGGCTTCGCCGGTGGTTTATTGTGGTTATGAGATAGCTGCGGGAACACGGGATGAGGAGCCGGGGGAGGAGGGACTGGCGCATTTCGTGGAGCACGTCACCTTCAAGGGAACGGCGCGCCGGCGCTCGATGCAGATACTCAATACGCTGGAGCGCGTGGGCGGCGACCTGAATGCTTTTACGCAGAAGGAGGACACGGTCTATTATGCGGCCATCCTGAAGGAGCATCTGCCGAAGGCTGTCGACCTGCTGACGGATATTGTTTTCCACAGCACTTATCCGCAAACGGAGATTGACAAGGAGGTGGAGGTGATATGCGACGAGATAGAGAGTTACAACGATTCGCCTGCGGAACTGATTTACGACGATTTCGAGAATATTCTTTTCGAAGGTCATCCGCTGGGACATAACATCCTGGGCAACGCCGAGCGCGTGAGGAAGTTCACCACGGAGGATGCCCTGCGCTTCGCACGGAAGTATTACACGCCGGAAAACTCCATCTTCTTTGCGTATGGGGATGTGGAGTTTGAGAAGCTAAAGAAGACCCTCTCCCAGCCCCTCCCTATAGGGAGGGGAGTAAATACTCTTGAGGGGGAAAAAAGTAATAGCTCCCTCCCTATAGGGAGGGCAGGGGGAGGGTCTGTAGGGTCTGCTGGGTCTTCTATTGTCCTTAATAAAGGCACCCATCAGGCGCATGTGATGCTAGGCACACGGGCTTACGACATACATCATCCGCTGCGCATCCCGCTGTATCTGCTTAACAACTTGCTGGGCGGACCGGGAATGAATGCGCGACTGAACATATCGCTCCGTGAGCGTAACGGACTGGTATATACCGTGGAATCTACGATGGTGAGTTATGGGGACACGGGACTTTGGGGTGTTTATTTCGGATGCGACCCCCACGACGTGAAACGTTGCCTCCGATTGGTGCGCCGCGAACTGGACAAGATTATCGAGAAACCGCTTACCGACTCCCAACTGAAGGCCGCCAAACGGCAGTTGAAGGGACAGATAGGCATTGCCTGCGACAACCGCGAGCAGTTTGCCCTCGACTTCGGCAAGAGTTTCCTCCACTATGGTTGGGAGAAAGATATCACTAGTCTTTATTCGCAAATAGAAGAGGTGACGGCAGGGCAGATACAGCAGGTGGCCCGCGAATTGATGAGCGAAGACAGGATTACAACATTGATTTATAAGTAACTCACCCCTTTTAAAAACAACGAATTTATCGAATTTAACGAATCGCCGTAATACAGGCAAAGGCCACAGGCGTAGTATTTCAGATTAGAAAATTCGTTAAATTCGATAAATTCGTTGTTCTTTAATTTCTATTGTTTCAGTAGTGTTGTCAGTTCCTCGAGCGAGTTGGCTACCCGGATATACGAGCGCCATTGTTTGCGGGTGACACCTTTCTCGTGCAGGTCGTCGAGACAGGCTATCAGTCCGTTCCAGAATCCTTTCATGTTGTAGAGTATCACCTTCTTCTCGTGATAGCCGATGGTGGATGAGGCCACCACGGTGAACACTTCGTCGAGGGTGCCGATGCCGCCGGGCAGGGCAACGAAGACATCGCTGTGGAGCATCAGCAGGTCCTTGCGGTCGCTGAGGTTATCACAGGGGATGGTTACCGTGGAATAGTCGCTGGCCTTGCCGTGCGTCTCAACGATTCTGGGAACCACGCCAATCGTCCGTCCGCCCGCATTGAAGGCCGCATGGGCCACGCATTCCATCAGTCCCATGTTGCATCCGCCATAGACAATGGTATGTCCCTCTTTGGCAGCCCACTCTCCGAATTCATGAGTAAGCGTGAAGAAATCGCGGTCGATGTCGTGGTTGGCACTACAGAATATTCCGATGTTCATATTTATTGTTTCTTTATTTGCTGCAAAGTTACGTATAAGTGAGAACAAATGCAAATAAAACTCGTTTTAATTTGCTTCGTCGAGCGCAAGTAACTTATGAAAAGTTACGTATAAGTGAGAACAAATGCAAATAAAACTTGTTTTAATTTGCTTCGTCGAAAGCATTGTAACGTAAAAGAATGTAAAAACTTATAAAAAGTTTGGGCCTTCGTGCAGTCTTTTCCGTTATTAGCATACATAAAGATAGAGACGTTATGCTCGCGATGGAGATAACACGGCTGATAGAACGGTGCAGACAGGGGGATGCGGATGCCCTCGGAGAGCTGTATAAGGCATATGCCCAACAGATGAGGGGCGTATGCCGGCGTTATATCAGCGACGAGCAGACGGTGGAGGATGTGCTGCACGATGCTTTTGTGATTATCTTCACCTCGTTTGACAGGCTGCGCGATGCGAGACGGGCAGAGGCCTGGATGGCGTCCATCACAAGGAACGTGGCCCGGAAATGCATGGAGCAGCAGACGGCTGTGACGATGGTTCCGATAGAAGAGGCCGCAATGGTGTCGCAGCCTAAGGAACAGGCGGATGTGAGAGGAGTGCCGCTGAGTGAGGTGGTCAAGATGATAGACCGTCTGCCTGAAGGCTACGGGCAGGTGTTCCGTCTGTCGGTGTTCGAAGGCATGTCGCACAAAGAAATTGCCGACATGCTGGGCATTGAGCCACATTCGTCGTCTTCGCAACTGGCACGGGCGAAGAAGATGCTGCGCAAGATGATGCAGCACTATTGGGTGGCTATGCTTCTGTTGCTATTCATTCCCGTCACGTTCTTCTTGCTCAGGAAAGGGGATAATGCTGTCACCAAAGAAGAGAATCCCGTGGCGGCAAAGCAGGAAAAGAGTAAGAGTGATCATCAGCCGTCGCCAAAAGAACCAGCAAGGAAACCGGCTATTGAGCCCGTGACGGTTCCTCTTACTGTGAGACATACGACTTTTGCTGCCGATACCATGCAACAGGTTGTCGCCCAGACGGTGGATACCATTAAGCTTGACACCATAATAAATACGATGGCCCAGGAGCAGACGATTCCAGACTCTACGGCGACAGACACGACGAAGATTATGCGCAAAATGGAACTGCCGCATTACGATACGGCCCGTCTGTTGCCCGACCTGCCGGCCAAGAGCACTGACAGCGAAAAGAAATGGTCGCTGGAACTGGCCTATGCAGGGCAGTTCGACGTGCAAAACCATTACAACCAACCCTATATCTACAAGCCTTTTATAGACCCGGCCATCCAACACTCTCCCTCTCAGGGAGGGCAACCAGGATACGTCGTTCCCAGCAGCATCGACAACTGGGCTGACTATGCGGTATATCTGGCAAACCGTCCTGACGCCGTGAGCGAGAAGACACGCAGTGCCATCATGAACATTGCCTTAAGCAATGCCAACCGTCCGGGTGATGACAAGATGCTACGCACCAGCCATCACCGCATGCCAGTAATGTGGTCGTTGGCATTGAGGTACAGGTTGAGCAGACGTCTCGGGCTGGAGACGGGTCTTAGCTACAGCCGTTTGGCCTCCGACTTCGAGATGGGAGCAGAGGGCTACACCATCCGCGAGCAGCAGTCCATCCACTATCTCGGCATCCCCGTGAAAGGCACCTATACTATATATGGTAAAAAGCTGTGGAACTTCTATGGCAGTCTCGGACTGACGACCGAAATTCCCGTCAGTCCATCCTTCTATACGGACTACTATGTGAACGGAGTGCTTGAATCCAGCGACCAGACCGCTATCCGTGTGCCGTGGCAGTTCTCCACAACCTTCGGCCTTGGCCTGCAACTCTACCTGACGCCCCATGTGGGTTTCTTCGTGGAGCCCAGCCTGCAATACTTTATCCCGACGCATAGCGACATCGAGACCTACCGTACCGAGCATCCGTTTATGTTCTCTTTGCCGCTGGGCATCAGATTTACTTGGTAAATGGTGCAGTCTTTTCTCTATTTTGCGGACTATATAAATAGAGACGACATTATTAACAATGAAGAATATGAGACAATTCAAATCCCTCGCCTGGATGATGGCGATAGCCATTGCGGGCACGATGACTGCTTGCAGTATTGACAGTTACGAACCCGAGAAACCTATTTTGATTATTGATCCTGTAGAAAATACGCTGCTTGCTGCCTGTGGTGTCAGCGAGTCAGAGACACGCTCGGGCAGTTATGAGCAACTACTCTTTACCGAGCACGACATAGAATGGTATGACGCCACTACACGCGAAATCAAGTTCCGCGACATGCACAAGCCTCTATACGAGGTTTTAGGGACATTCCGCCAAATCAAGTTCTATTTGGGAGGCAAAGAACTGTTCATGGCCAACTTCGTTTGTGACTGGGACAGCAGGCTATACACCGGCCTTGTACTGCATTATGATATAATAACCGACCCCTACCAGGGGCATTATTTCCTGCAAGACTGCTATCCCCTCCCATTCTTCGACCTTGACGAGGTGCAGACAAATGTCAGAGAGAATGCCGAAAAGCTGGAACTTTTCACTCACTATCTGGAAAGCAAGGGCAAAGTCAAGAAATAATTTGACTAAATATATTTAAAGATGGCGTAATGTGAAAGGAATAGTGTAACTTTGCAGGCAATTCGCATAACTGATTGTTCAGTATCTATGAAAAAGTTTGCCACTATTCTGAAACCACTGATGCCCGTCCTTGCAGCAGCTTACGGACTTGGTATTATCTACTTGACGGCATTGCCCATGGCGGATGGCGACGAGTCACTAGGGAGTCAGGTTCTTTGTTGGATTATCACGCTGGGTGCCATTGCGCTGACCCTCTTTATCGTAAAGCGGGTGGAACCGAAAGTGTTTCCCGAAGCCAGACAATTCTCGATGAAATGGCCGATTTTTCCCGTTGTCGCTGGACTGTTGCTGATGGCCCCGCTATGGTTGGTTGTTCAGGGATACCTTGTCTATGGTTTCACATCTCTTATAAATACGGTCCGATTGGAACCGATAGCATTCACGCCGGATGAAATTCGTGAAGACCTGCTGGCAAGTGTCCACGCCGTGCTGCTTGCCCCTGTACTCGAAGAACTGTGTTATCGCCAGCTGGCCATCTCGCCTTTCCGTCGGCGGGGAGCACAGATAGCTGTTTGTATGGTGATGGCTGTGCTGTTTGGCATCCTTCATGTGCGCAACTTCTTTGGTTCTTTCCTTGCTGCAACGCTTTTCGGGCTGGTGTTCGTCTGGTCAAGAAATATATGGTATGCCGTTCTGCTACATGCCGGCAGTAACCTGACAGCCACGTTGGTTGGCGTCTATTGTGTGTTTGGGCTCGGTGAGGTTCAGATGTCGAAAATCCCTGTCATTTTTATGCCCGACGCCAAATTCGCCGTCGCCAGTGTGGTCCTGGCTATCGCAGGATTATTCCTGCTCAAGAGGAAACAGTCACAAAAGTTAGGTACCTTAAATACGGAAAGTCTGACCTGATTGAAGAATCGATGCAACTTTTGGTATCGTTCTTTCGTCTAAGAGATGAAAAGTTTTAAATGAACATATAAAAATGAAGACATTAGGAAACATCATCTGGGTTGTATTTGGCGGTTTTCATATTGCCCTGGAGTATTTCATTGGCGGACTGGCACTGATGATTACCATCATCGGCATACCATTTGGTTTGCAGAGTTTCAAGCTGGGCCTGCTTGCCATCTGGCCGTTTGGTCAGAAGGTTCAGTGGAAGGAGACGCAGCCGGGTTGTCTGAACGTCTTTATGAACGTGCTGTGGTTCTTTGTGGGCGGCATCTGGATATGGCTTACCCATATATTCTACGGCATCATTTTCTATATCACCATCATTGGTATCCCCTTCGGAAAGATGCATTTCCGGCTGGCCAAGCTGGCCCTGTCGCCATTCGGTAGGGAAGTGGCATAGGAACCTCGATGGTTTTTCGGCAGCAGCTTTTCAGGCGGTAATTACCCAAAAGATGCAAAAAGTGGCAGGTAATCTTGGGTTTTTACCTGAAAAGTTGTATATTTGCCGAAAAATCAAAAGGATATGAAGAAATTCATTTGGTTGTCACTCTTTCTCTGTGTCTTCCAGTTATCTGTTTTTGCCACCGATTTCGAAACGGCTACGCAGGCTGTGGCCAATATGAAGGTGGGCTGGAACCTGGGAAACACGCTGGATGCCCATGCCCAAAAGGGAAAAGATGTGTCCAGCAATAGCTATTGGGGGCAGGAAGGAGTGGAATCGGAAGTGAGATGGGGACAACCCAAGACCACTTTTAGTCTGCTGAAGATGTATCGCGATGCCGGATTCGGAGCTATCCGTGTGCCCGTGACCTGGTATAACCACATGGACGCCAACGGAAAGGTGGATGATGCCTGGATGGCGCGTGTGAAGGAGGTGGTGGACTATGTTATCGATAATGGTCTCTATTGTATTCTTAATGTTCACCACGACACCGGGGCCGACAGCGACAGCCATACTTCGTGGCTGAAGGCTGAAGCCACCTATTATAATAATAACAAGCAGCGGTTTGAATACTTGTGGAAACAGATAGCCGAAACTTTCAGGGACTACGATGAGCACCTGCTGTTTGAGAGCTACAACGAAATGCTCGACTCGTATAGCTCTTGGTGTTTTGCCTCGTTTGCTTCGCCTAAAAAATATGATGCCACGGTGGCCGCCAGTGCCTATCAGGCTATCAACAGCTATGCCCAGAGTTTTGTGAACACCGTGCGGGCCACCGGCGGAAACAATGCCCAACGTAATCTGGTGGTGAACACCTATGGCGCCTGCTGCGGCGAGGGCACTTGGAACGCGCATCTGACTGATCCGCTGAAGCAGATGGCGCTGCCTGCCGACCAGGTGCAGAATCATCTCATCTTCGAGATACACTCCTATCCCCCGGTGACCAATCTCACAGAAACCAGAAAGACCGTCGATGACATTATTTCGAAACTGAAAACCCATCTGGCGGCCAAGGGCGCTCCTGTCATTTTCGGTGAGTGGGGCACTTCCACGGATAATGCTTACGACAACTATCGCAGCAATATGGCCGCGTTTGCCAAATACTTTGTAGAACAGACCAAGGCTGCCGGCATCGGTACATTCTACTGGATGGGACTCACCGACGGGGGAGACCGTCTGCGACTGAAATGGTCAATGCCCGAAATCAAAAATGCCATCCTGAAGGGCTGGTATGGCGACGACTATGCGATACCCGTCGACCCAGAAGAACCGGAGTTGATTTACAAGGTCAGTTATTATTCATCGTGGCAGGAACTGAACCTCTATTATGACAACGGGACGATGCTGAACACCAACGACTATACGGGCATCCGGCTGGAACTGGGTGAGACCCCGCTGGAGGGGAATCTCCAGGTGAAGGTCTACGGAGGTGCCGACGGTAAGGAGCAGTATCTCCCGGTGACATCAGCCTCGCAGACATTCAGCTTTTCCCCGACGACGCTTTCAAGTCGGGTCAGACGCGTCACCTTGCAATATAAAAAGAGCGAGGCCTATACCATAACCGTGACGGGGGCATGGCTCATCAAGAAGGACGGCACTGAGGTGGAATCTGAAATCGACCCCTTCTGGGGATGCAGCATGGAAGCAATAGTCGTGACGGGCATCCGTCAGGTAAGCGGAAATACTGCCGATGCCGTTGATAGCCCACTCTACAATCTGCAGGGACAGCGCATCCGGGAGCCGCAGGGCGGCATCTATATCCGCAAAGGAAAGAAATATATTCATAAATAAAGACTTAAGACATTTGAAGACATTTGAAGAATTGGGCGTGAGCGAAC
>JAEEGJ010006781.1_pt1 | contig 33862 bp, 22 predicted proteins | sample 8958761 | NCBI WGS metagenome assembly JAEEGJ01 (sample SAMN16246546, study PRJNA631951) | gut metagenome | biome: gut microbiome; feature: rumen; material: RS-attached | host: Bos | place: Iran: Karaj | collected 2018-10
GCCTTCGGACGAAAAGTCCGAAGCCTTCGGACAACGAGTCCGAAGCCTTCGGACAGAGTGTCCGAAGCCTTCGGACTTTTTGGGGCAGCAGTACCTCGACTGCTACGGGTAGGCAACTGAAGGTCGGGTATGAGCCTTACGGAGTATTTAGCCCTGGGTCAACTGCTATATTATTGCCCTTTTTTTGATGGTGGTCAAAATAGTGTTGCTGTGAAAGGCTACTGGTACAACAGAACCCGGTCTCTGGGTTGAAATCCATAGCAAAGCTATTGTCTTTAACTCCAAAACTTGCGAAAGTTGAAAAAATAATCACAGAAATGCTTGTGATTCAGGTATTATTTGTATCTTTGCCGTTGATTATCCGTTTTTTACTAAAATAGCAAATAAACCCATGCAACGAAATGATGCAACAGGCTAACGACACATCGCTTATCATCACCACATACAACCATCCCGTCTTTCTTGAGATGGTATTCAAAAGTATATTAGGGCAACAAACCATGCCGGGTGAGGTTATTGTGGCCGATGACGGATCTACAGCCGAGACGCGTGAACTGATTGAGCGTTATCAGGCCCTCTTTCCTGTTCCGCTCATTCACTCGTGGATTCCCGATGAAGGCTTTCGTTTGTCGATGTCACGCAATGTGGCCATCTCGAAGGCCAAAGGCGACTATATCATTGTCATCGACGGGGACATCGTCTTGGGACCATCATTTGTCAGAGATCATGTGCTGGCACGTGAACAGGGCTGTTTTATCAACGGCAGCCGTGCCCGGCTCTCAGAGGAAGCCACTCGCAAGCATTGTGCTACACTTGACTCCCGTTTCACGGTCTTTACGCCTGGCTTGAGACGCCCGATGACCTTGTTGCGCATACCGTGGCTACACCGCATAGTCAAAGGCGCAACTGGTATAGACAAAATCAGGGGATGCAACATGTCGTTTTGGAAATCAGACTTTGTGGCTGTCAATGGTTATGAGGAGCGAATCACCGGCTGGGGGTGCGAAGACACCGAGCTGGTTGACCGTCTTTATCACATAGGCGTTAAGCGCAAGAACATCAAGGGGCTGGCTCCCTGCGTTCACTTGTATCATTACCCCTCAGCTGAGAATGATGCTACTCACAAGACCAACATCATCATCCGCGAGGAGACGGAACGTTTGCGGAAGACAAGGGCTGACAAGGGTTTAGACCAATATTGACTGAGTGCGAAACTTGCGGATTACCATAATTTATGATAATGATGAAGAGCTACTATTTTGTGTTCTGTAAAGAAAGCCTGCTGTTGGAGGAACAGGCCGACGGCAGTTGTACAGTGCCGTGCTGCGAGGAGCCTCCCACGGAAGTGAAACCGTGGACGGCCATCCTCAACGTCACTCCCATGGACGACGGCACCGAGGTAAAGACCTACGCCATCGACAACATACCCTCTGCCACTGAACCGAAGAACGGCCCATCGCCCGTTTTCATCCCACTGCGCCAGAGCTACTACAAACTGCCGCTGCCGCTCTATCTGAAGGGCGGCAAGTGCGCCGAGCTGCTCTACTGGGACCAGAACACGCAGTTCTGCGGTGTCTGTGGAGGGCCGATGAAGTTGCATACTGCCATCTCGAAACGCTGTTCGAACTGCGGCAAAGAGGTATGGCCGCAGGTGGCGCCGGCCATCATCGTGCGTATCACACGTGGCAGCGACGAGGTGCTGATGGCCCGTGCCCGCAACTTCCGGGGCGACTTCTACGGTCTCATCGCCGGCTTCGTTGAGACAGGCGAGACGCTGGAAGAGGCTGTCGTGCGCGAAGTGAAAGAAGAGACGGGCTTAGAGGTGACCAATATCCGCTACTTCGACTCGCAGCCCTGGCCCTACCCCAGCGGCCTGATGGTGGGGTTCACAGCCGATTATGCCGGCGGACAGATTCACATCCAGCACGAGGAGCTGCAGAACGTGGCGTGGTTTCATCGCGACCGCCTGCCCAAGCTGCCTGAGAAACTGTCCATCGCCCGCCGGCTCATTGACGACTGGACGGGAGAGGCCGAGCAGAGCGAATGTGAAACTTGAATAAGTAATAAATGAGATGACTTTCAGAGAATTCTGGCAACCCCTCACCACCGTCTATCCTGAGGCTGAAGCCCGCTGGATAGGGCGCTTTGTGTTCGAGGAAAAATACGGCTTCACGCACGCCGACCTGCTGATGGGGCGCGAGACAGGCGTCGCAGAATCTGAGCTGCGGGAGTTGCAGCAGCGACTGCTGACGGGCGAGCCGGTGCAATATGTCATCGGCCAGGCACCCTTTGGCGACCTGCTGTTCAAGGTCACACCCGCTGTCCTCATCCCCCGCCCCGAAACGCTGTGGCTCTGCCACGCCGTCGGCAACAGCGTGAAAGATCTTCCGTCTGCCCACATCCTCGACATCGGCACTGGCAGCGGCTGCATCGCCATCACCATCGCCTTGGCAACAGACGGACACGGACAAGCACTCATCTCAGCCTGGGACATCAGCAACGAGGCACTGGCCGTGGCCCGCGACAATGCCAAGCGTCTGAACGCCAACGTGTCTTTTGAACAGCACGACATCCTCAGCCCACCCGACGACACGGCACGCTGGGATGTCATTGTGAGCAACCCGCCCTACATCTGCGAGCAGGAGAAAAAAGCCATGGAGCATCATGTCCTTGACTTCGAGCCTTCGCTGGCGCTCTTCGTGCCCGACGACGACCCGCTGCTTTACTATCGTGCCATAGGCCATTATGCCGTCAAGGCGCTGCGCCCGGGAGGAAGGCTCTTCCTGGAAATCAATCCCCTCTACGCCAAAGCCCTGTGCGGCATGTTGCTGGCACAGGGCTTCACGTCGGTCACCGTCAGCAAAGACGACAACCAGAAAGAGAGGTATGTTGTGGCTTCGTAATTACTTCAGCTTGATGCTGCCATCGGCACTGATGGAAGCCTGACTCTGAGGCACATCGGCGTCAGAGAGCTGCTTCAGCTGGCTGATGACGGCACCCGAGCGGTCTGTCCTCGGGCCGATGCCGCGTGTCTGGATGAAGGGATGGATCTGTCCGCCAAGGAAAGCACCCGTCTGCTTGTCAATCTTGATCTTCACAACAGGCGCATAGCCTGATATGCCCGTGAGGCTGACGTTATAGGGTGTGCAGAAATTGCCAAGGCTATAGGCGATGAAACGGCCTTTGTACACCTCCATGGCACGCACCACATGGGGTCCGTGACCATAGACGATGTCGGCACCGTGGTCAACGCAGAAGTGTGCCAGCTGGCGCAGCGAGCCGCGGTTCTCGCCGAGGAAGGTCTCACTGCCCTGCGGCAGATGGCTCTGCGTGCGGCCCTCGGCTCCGCCATGGAAGGAGACGATGACAAGGTCACACTGCTTTACCAGTTCATCGACGATGCGCCCCACCACGTTGAGGTCGGTATGCTTCAGGGTGTAGCTGTTGTGCCCAAAGGCGCACAGGCCTATCTTCTTGCCCCCTCGCTCAATGACACATTTCTCCACACGGCCCTCGATGCCGCTGAACAGGATGCCTTGCTCGCGCAGGCACTGCTCCGTGCTCTCGATGCCCGTCTGGCCGAAGTCGTTGGCGTGGTTGTTGGCCATGCTCATATAGTCGAAGCCCACTTCTTTCAGGCGGGGTGCAAAGCTGGTGGGGGTGCGGAAGGAGTAGCTGTTGGGGCCAGTACCCTTCGTCGACTGTCCGCCGTCGCAGAGCGTTCCCTCGAGGTTGCCCACGGTCAGGTCGGCACTCAAGAGGATGGCCTTGGCATCCTTGAACAGATCCTTGCCCTCGTTCTCCGGCAGCATCATGCTGGGATAGGTGGTGCCCATCATCACGTCACCCACCATGGCAACGGTGAGCGTGTCGGTCTGTGCAGCAGCACTGCCCGCCGACAAACAAAAAATGGCAGATGACAGGAGAAACCTTGTCATCCGCCAGCTCTTCATCATAGCTCTCATATCCAATAAACTATTGTACTTATTTCTCTTCAGCTTCCCTTATTTCACTCGGCGAACACCCACGAAGCGCCTCTGATAGTAGCCCTCGGTGCTCTTGCTGATTTTCACGCCCTGCTTTGTCGAGGCATGGATAAAGGTGAAGGTGTCGGTAGCGGGATCGACGCTGATGACGATGCCCACATGCCCCACGTTGCGGCCTGAGTGCGGCGAGGTGAAAAACACGAGGTCGCCGGCCTGCATCTCGCTGCGCTTGACAGGCGTGTTGATGGCATACTGCTCGCGCGAGGAAGCACCAATCCACACGTTGTTCTGGCGCTTGTAGACATAGCTCGTGAAGCCCGAGCAGTCGAAGGTCTTCGGCCCTTTTGAGCCATAGACATAGCGTTTGCCGATGTGCGAGACAGCCTCGTCGAGGATGTTCTCAGTCATCAGTTCGTCGTAGTTCAGCGACTCACCGTTATTTTGATATAGGAAGTCATAGTTGTCTATCTCGTCAGCGCCCTCTTCGCTAAGTGCAAAGAGCTCGTCCACCAACACATCCTTGTCGGTAGCCACAGTCTGAGCGGTGGCCCCACAGGCCATCATCAGGGCCATAAAGCCCATGCAAAGCTTTCTCTTCATATCGTTATTAGGTAATTTTATAGTCGCAGCATCCCTGCCGCATATCGTTAGTGGGTGCAAAGGTACAAAGAAAAAGCCAAGAACGGCTGAAGTGTTATCATCTTTTGTCTACTTTTAACTTTTGTGCCCTTCCGCCCTTTGGTTATTAGCTTTTTTTTTGCAATGATATAGCAGTTGACCCCTCCTTTTAAAAGGAGGGGAAGGGCTGCGCCGTCATGTAGGCGTTGCAGAGGTAACTTATTCTCCCCCTTGCAAAGGGGGAGTTAGAGGGGGATTCATCTGCGCAGAGTGAATCCCCCCCAGCCCCCCCTTTGCAAGGGGGGGAATGGCTGCGCATTGATTTGCGCGGCGGGCAAGGCGCAGCAAAAGTCCCGAAGGGACGGTGGAATACAGGCAGGGGCATCGCCCCTGTATCACGGCACCCCCACCACACAAAAGTCCCGAAGGGACGACGGGGTACACACCATCGGACGATTGGTGCTCACCATCGTCTTCTTTTCAGCTCTTTAGCGAATTTCGCTCGGAAAAGCAAAAGAAAAACGTATTTTTCTTTTGCTATTCGCTCGCTTATTCGTACCTTTGCACCCGCAAAGGCAATCTGGCGGCTGATGCTGCCATGATGTAAGGGAATCCGGTGAGAGTCCGGGACTGTACCTGCAGCTGTAATCCCCGTTCAAGAGGCCTGCTTGTATAACGCCACTGACCATCGTGTCGGGAAGGTAAAGCAGGTTGGGGAAAGTCAGAAGACCTGCCACAGGCAAGGCTCGACCAGAAGGTCAAGTCTGCCCAAAGAGAAATAAAATGTACGCGCGTACAGGAATATACGCAGCGTAAAATGGGTAAATGAAGCGAACACTGATACAAGCCATAGGCTGTTGGCTATTGGCTGTTAGTAGCTTGGCGCAGACCAACGTTTGGCGCCAAGACAGTCTACAGGAGGTGGTGGTGACCGGCACGGGCACGCAGCACCTTCTGAAGGATGCTCCCGTGCAGACTGAGGTCATCTCCAGCAAGATGCTGCGCAGCTACGGTGGCAAGAGCCTGGAGGACATCCTTGCCGGGCTTACCGCCTCGTTTGCCTTCAGCGAGGGCGACATGGGTTCACAGATGCAACTGAACGGCCTAGGCAACAGCTATATTCTCGTGCTCATCGATGGCAAGCGCATCCACGGCGATGTGGGAGGCGAGAACGACCTCGGCCTCATCGACCCGCACAACATCGAGCGAATCGAGATAGTGAAGGGTGCACAGAGTGCGCTCTACGGCAGCGACGCCATGGCCGGTGTCATCAACATCATTACCAAGCGCCACAACGAGTCGGGCGTCTATGTCGACAACACCACGCGCTACGGCACGCACAACGACCTGCGCCAGCATAACACGGTGGCATTAGCTTTTGGCAGATGCACCTCGCAGACCAACTTCCAGCTGCAGCGCAGCGACGGCTGGCAGAACACCGCCGAGGAGTGGGCCGAGGGCATGGTGCTGACCGACAGCCGCAACAAGACCGTGAACAAGCACCGCAACTGGCAGGTGGCAGAGCGCCTGACCTGTCAGCCAATGAAGGGGCTCGAACTCTATGCCGAGGGTTCCTACTACAAGAAGAACATCCTGCGGCCACAGGACGGCCGTCATCCCAGCTGCGACGTCTACACCTACGACCTGCGCTACAACAACGCCTCGGCTTCAGTGGGCGGTAAGTGGTATCTGGGAGAAAAGAAGGATTACGTCACCCTCGACGTCGACTGGAACAAGCACGCCTACTACTATGACTATACGGCCAAGCACTACGACTACGTGCTGCTGCAGGGCGAGGAGTATGGCGACCAGAACGGCGAGTGGTTCTCGGTGGCCATGCTGCCTGGACAGAGCAAGCTGCAGAGCGACCAGCAACGCGTGATGGCCCAGCTGAAGGGCATCTTCTACCTGCCCCTCGACAACACGCTGAACGCAGGGGCGGAATATCGCTACGACTATCTGAAAGCCCCCGAGCGCACCGAGACGGGAACGGCCGACGACTGGACCGCGGCCCTGTATGTGCAGGACGAGTGGAACCTTCTGGGATGGCTGAACCTCACCGCCGGCCTCAGGCTGGTAGACAACCGCAACTTCGGCCTGCGCCTCACGCCCAAGGTGAGCACCATGCTCTCGGCGGGCGACTTCCGCTTCCGCGCAGGGTGGAGCCGGGGCTTTAAGACGCCCACCGTCAAGGAGTTGCATTACCGCTACCTGCACCTCATGGGCAGCAGCACGTTCTTCAACATCGGCAACACCGGCCTGCATCCTCAGACCAGCAACTACTACTCGGCCAATGTGGAGTATCGCGGCAGCAGGCTCACAGCCTCTGTCACGGGCTATGTCAATAAGCTTGACAACATGATAGCACTGGTGAATGTCGATGCGGGCGAGATTCCCGCCGGTGTCACCACAGCCTATCTCGGCGATGGCAGCAGCAAGGTGCAGGCGCGTATGTATAAAAACATGGACGATGCCCGGACCTGTGGCCTCGATGCTACGCTGTCGTACAAGGTGATGAAAGACCTGACGCTCACTTCGGCCTATAGCTACTTGGACACCAAGGCCCATCTCTATGATGAGCACAAGGACGCGATGACCACCGTCGTCATCGACGGAACGGCGCGCCACAAGTGGAGTGCTTCGGCCGTCTTCAGCCACACCTTCAGCCCTACCTACAAACTGGGCATTAGCCTGTCGGCACGGGGCAGCAGCAAGCGCTGCTATCAGAACAACGGCGATGGCAAGGCCTTCCAGATATGGCGGCTGAACACCACCCACGACCTGGGCAAGGCGGGCAGGACGCTGGCATACAGGGTGGAGCTGGGCATCGACAACATTTTCAACTACGTCGACCGCACCATGCGCCCTTATCATCTGGGCAACAACACGTCGGGGACGACACTATATGCTACCTTCAGCATCAAGTTCAATCAAGGCAAGAAAGTTAAACACAACATTTTATCCACTAAATCTAATTACAACAATGAAGACGATTAAATCTTTAATCCTCGCTACGCTGGCCCTCGCCATGGTAGCTCCCGTCTTCACCGCCTGCAGCGACGATGATGACAAAACAGTGAACAACCTCGTGTCTGAGTATGAGGTGAATGACAAAATGGTGGCCGAGCAGAAGGCCAAGTCTAAGAAGGATGTCGCCGTGCTGCTGGTGGCCTTCGGCTCTACATGGAACAACGCCTTCCTGGCCTTCGATGCCACGAAGAAAGCCTATGAGCAGGCATTCCCCCAGGCCGACGTCTACGTGTCGTTCTCGAGCGACATCTGCATCAACCGCGCCAGCGCCGGTGAGAACACCGACGACAACGGCAACATCGTGCGCCGCGACTACTACGAGCCCCGCTATCTGCTCCATGCCATCGGTGCCGCCAAGTACAGCAAGATCTACGTGCAGTCGCTGCAGGTCATTCCCGGTGAGGAGTTTGCAGCAGTCGTGGCCAGCGTGAAGAAATTCATGAACAACGGCTACATCGCCAGTGCCCACCTCGACGACAAATATCTGGCACAGCTGGAGGAGAACGAGGCCGTGTTCCTCGGCATGCCCCTGCTCAGCGACCCCGACAACGACGTTCCCGAAGTGGCCAAGCAGCTGAATGCCATCTATAACGCTGAGGCCAAGCAGGGTGTCGTCGCATTCATGGGTCATGGCAACCCCGACACCTACGACACCTTCAAGGCCAACGTGCGCTACACACAGCTGGAAGAGGCACTGCAGAAGTACAGTCCCAACTACTTCGTCGGCACCGTCGACATGCCCGACAACTACAAGCAGGACGTCATGGCTCGCATGGAGGCAAAGGGCATCACCAGCGGCAAGGTCTATCTGCACGCCCTGATGTCTATCGCCGGCGATCATGCCCACAACGACATGGCTGGCGAGGGCGACGACTACTGGACGCCGATGGCTCCGGAGAGCGAGGACGTCAGCTGGTTTGAGTTCTTCAGCCACAAGAACTTTGACGTCAACGTGCCCGTCGTCAACAAGCACCCACAGGGCCTGCTCGAGCAGCCCACCATCCTGAACGTCTGGATCAACCACACCAAGAACGCCGAGTTCCTCGAGGATGCCTACCACAGCATGTATCCCGAAGAGTAAAAACCCCATCAGAATATTTGTTGACATACGTGTATTATAATGTAAGTTAATAGGGAAGGTCTTGTCGTGATGACAAGGCCTTCCTTTAAACCCACCAACCCACCAAAACCCCATGCACCACCTCAAGCCCACCCTCCTCCTCCTATTCGCCGCCACGACGCTGCCTCTGTCAGCACAAATCCACAAGATGGAGCGGCGCGACACCACCCTCCACGCCTATCACATCAACCCTGTCGTAGTGACAGGCTCGGGCCATCACCAACGCCTGAAGGACACCGCTACGCCCGTCCGTGTGCTCTCAGCGCAGGAGTTGCGCGAGCAGGGCATCACCACCTTCGACGGCGCCCTCACACACATGATGCCGCAGGTGTCGATGGCACCCAACTCCATGGGCTCGCAGCTGAGGCTCAACGGACTGGGAAATAAATACATCCTGATACTCATCAACGGACAGCGGCTCTCAGGCGACATCGCGAACAACGTCGACCTGAACCGCATCAACATGGCGAGGGTCAAGCGCATCGAAGTGCTCGACGGCGCCGCTTCATCGCTCTACGGCTCCGATGCCATTGCAGGCGTCATCAACATCATCACCGACCAGCCCACCCACTCGCTCTTCAGCGCAGGCAGCGCCACCACCGTCAGCGGACACGGCGTGCTGACGGAAGCAGCCACCATCGACATCTGCCAGAAGGGCATAGGCTCCTACACCTCCTTCACACACGACCGGGCCGACAGCTACCGCAACAACGACCTGGAATACCGGAAAGGCTCCGACACCGAGACGCAGCCCTCCATAGCACCGCTCTTCACCGGCTACCGATCCAACATCTTTGCTCAGAAATTCACCTACAGCCCCACGCAGCATTTAGCACTCAACGCGGGATTGGACTATTCATACAAAATCACCGACCGCCCCGACACCCAGGCCGACATCACCGGCGGCACAGACTATGAGATGCGCTACAAAGGCCTGCGTTGGAACGTTGGCACCATCTATAAGTTTGACGCACGCAACTCGCTGCAGATAGACTATACCGTCGACCGCTTCCGCTATGGCAAGGAATACGATGTGGCAACCCACGCCATCCCCCTCGGGACCTACCTCCAGTCGAAGAAGCAGCGCAACATCGAGCGGCAGGTAAAGGCCATACTCGGCATCCTGCCACAGGGCACCACCATCGTGGGCAACGACTGGCAGCTCAACAAGCTGGTGGCCACCTCGGGCAACATCAACCACGAGGCCTACACCCTCGCCTATTATGCACAGCACGAGCAGCGATTCCACGTGGGCAGCGCCACCCTCATGGCCACGCTCGGAGCACGTTACAACTATCACAACACCTTCGGCAACCACTTCACGCCAAAGGCATCGCTCATGTACAGCATCGCACACCTCAACCTGCGTGCCACCTATTCGGCTGGCTTCCGCGCACCGGGCCTCGACGAACTCTACTACCACTACTTCTCGGTGAACCGGGGCAAGCCGCAGATCAGCTTCGGAAACCAGAGCCTGAAACCTGAGAAGAGCCATTACTTCTCGCTCAACGCCGAATACCGCACCGACGCTTTTGCCATCAGTGCAACAGGCTACATCAACCGCATCAACGACATGGTGGTGAAACAAAACATCGACGTCGACGACCCTACACGCCAGATGCTGATGAACGAGTTTCCTGAGATGACCCGCGAGCAGGCCGACAAGATGGTGGCCTATGCCCGCTATCAGAACAGCGACAAAGGCGATGTCAAAGGCCTGCAGCTCAACATCACGGCCAACATGCTGCGCGGCTTCTGCCTCTCGGCCAACTACGCCTATACCTACGCACGCACCAAGACCGCCGGGCAGTGGACCGTCCTCGAGCGCAGCATCCGTCATGCCGCCACCATCGCAGCCAACTATCACCACACGTGGCGACGTTACAGCCTAAACGTCAACATCAACGCACGGCTGCAGTCAAAGACTTACTACACGGGAAGCTACGAGGATGCACCCGGCTACGGCATCTGGAATCTGAACACCACTCACAGTTTCGACGTTACCAAGTGGGCCAGCTTAGAGCCCAGCCTGTGCATCGACAACATCTTCGACCGAGTGGATCGCCGCATTGACTCATCCACCCGCAAATATGCCCTCTACTCGCCCGGCAGAATGCTCGTAGTGGGACTGAAAATGAAATTCAAACACTGAACGCGCACATCCCAGTAATATACTTGTCGAGGCCGGTGCCTGAGCCGTCGCGACCTGTCAGCTTATGATAGAGGCGGCGGCGCAGGTAAGTCCCGAAGGACGACGGATTATTCTGCCGCCCCTTCAGGGCTTGTTGCTGTGCTACGCTATACAGGGGCGTTGCCGCTGCCTGTAATCCGTCGCCCCTTCAGGGCTGTAAAGCGGTTGGGACATCTCTGACAAACCACCCCTGACCCCTCCTTTGGAAAAGGAGGGGAAGGGCTGCGCCGTCATGTAGCCGTTGCAGAGGTAACTCAATTCTCCCCCTTGCAAAGGGGGAGTTAGAGGGGGATTCATCTGCGCAGAGTGAATTCCCCCCTGCCCCCCCTTGCAGGGGGGGATGGCTGCGCATTGAGCTACGCAGCGGGCAAAGTGACAGCTATTGTCCCAAAATGTTTTTATTTGTTTTTCTTGTTTTTATTGGTTTTTTCGCAGGCCGCTTCGCGGTATCAACTGACATAATTGCGACGCAACTATGTCACTCCATCCGTACAGCACGAATAATTTATATATGTCTGCGACGCCGCTCGGCTCGTCCAAGAACGCGAATATCCGTCTGACACGCATGTCAATGGGAAATACCATCTGGCTGTGCTTCATTAGACGCTGAGCAAGCATAAACTCCTGCAAAAGTGAGAAGGCCGTTGAGGAGCAGGAGCTCGTAGCCGAAGTGATAGTTGAAAAGACTGACGAAGCACTGGTCAAGAAGGAAGCAAAGGATGGGCGAGGCGATGCAGACAATGGGCACCAGCTTGTCGCGCACGCTGCGGCGGGTGAAGAGGCCGAAGGCAAAGAGTCCGAGCAAGGGGCCGTAGGTATAGGACACGATGGTGTAGATGGCATCGATGAGCGACGACGAGCCGGCGGCACGGATGGCGATGATGCAGACCACCAGCAACAGGCACATCACGATGTGCACACGCCGACGCAAACGCTCGTCGGCAGGGCGCTGGCGGATATCTACACAATAGCTGGTGGTCAGAGCGGTCAGCGCAGAGTCGGCAGAAGAGAACGAGGCGGCCACGATGCCCAGGGTGAAGAGCACCAGGACGGGAGTAGAGCCGGCCGTCTGCACAAACAGCGGCAGAAGCTGGTCGCCAGTCAAGGTTGACAATTGGTCGGATCCGAAATACTGGGCCAAGAGCACACCAAGGGAGAGGAAGAGCAGGTTGACGGGCACGAAGGCCACACCGTAAGAGCACATGTTCTTCTGGGCTTCACGCAGGGTGCGGCAGGTGAGGTTCTTCTGCATCATGTCCTGGTCCAGCCCTGTCATCACCACCACAATGAAAGCACCGCTGAGCAGCTGTTTCCAGAAGTTCAGGCGACTCACCCAGTCGTCCATCACGAAGATGCGGCTGCGCTCGTCGGCAGCGATGGCGCTGACGGCATCGGCTACCGAGAAGTCCATGCGCTGCATCACTATATATATAATAATGAGTAAGGCGGCCAGGAGGCAGAGCGTCTGTAGCGAGTCGGTGAAGACGAGGGTGCGCACGCCGCCGCGATGGGAGTAGAGCCAGATGAGCAGCACCATCAGGGCGACGGTGACGACGAAAGGCACGCCGAGACCATCCATCACAAACTGCTGGACGATGAGGCAGGCCACGTAGAATTTCACCGCCGTGCCTATCATCTTCGACAGCAAGAAGAAACCGGCACCTGTCAGGTAGGAGCGCTGGCCGAGGCGTTCGCCTAAGTAGGTATAGATGGATGTGAGGTTGAGCCTGTAATAGACAGGCAGCAGCACGAAGGCCACCGCGATGTATCCCAGTATGAATCCCAGGCACAGCTGCAGATAGGCCATGTCCTGCGTCAGCACCATGCCCGGCACCGAGACGAAGGTGACGCCCGAGATGGAGGCTCCCACCATGCCGAAAGCCACCATGCGCCACGGCGAGCGACGCTCACCGCGGAAGAACGTGTCGTTGGTGGCACGCCGCGCCGTCCACCGGCTCAAGGCAAAGAGGGCGGCAAAATAGATGAGGATGGTAAGGACAACGACCACTTCAGAATTCGGTGAACGACAGCGGCATGAGGTGGCGTATGCCGTCCATCACATAGACACAGCGCTGTCCGTAGAGCAACAGTCGCACAGGATGCTGGTGGCGCGTCTCCGTCTCGATGATGACCTGACGGCAGGTGCCGCAGGGTGAGACAGGCTCCTCGGTCAGCTCTCCCTTGGTGTCACGGGCAGCAATGGCCAGCTTCACCGGCACGGCCTGCGGCTTCTGCGCACCGGCAGCAAAGATGGCGGAACGCTCGGCACAGAGGCCTGCGGGGAAGGCGGCGTTCTCCTGATTGCAACCGGGAACGATGGTGCCGTCGTCGAGCAGCAAGGCGGCGCCGACATGGAAGTTGGAATACGGTGCGTATGAGTTCTGGGTTGCTGCAATAGCTTGGCGCAACAGCTCTTGCTCGTCGGCCGCCAGTTCCTCCATCTGACATTCGTAGATGGCGGGATGGATATGTAATTCTTTCATAGCTTGGTTTTTAGATATTGTCCGGTAATGCTTTCCTTGCACTGTGCTACAGCCTCGGGTGTGCCGACGCAGACCAGGTTTCCGCCTTTGTCACCGCCGTCGGGGCCAAGGTCAATGACATGGTCTGCCTGGCGTATGACGTCAAGGTTGTGCTCAATAATCAGTATGGTGTGTCCGCGCTCGATGAGGGCATTCATCGAGTCTAACAGACGGCGAATGTCGTGGAAGTGGAGACCCGTAGTAGGCTCGTCGAAGATGAAGAGCGTGGGCTCCTGACGCTCCAGCCCGATGAAGTAAGCCAGCTTGACGCGTTGGTTCTCACCGCCTGAGAGCGTAGACGAGTTTTGTCCCAGCTTGATATAGCCCAGACCGACGTCCTCCAGTGTCTTGAGGCGCTTGATGATGGTTTTCTCGCCGTTGAAGAACTCGATGGCCTCGCTGATGGTCATGTTCAGCACGTCGTCGATGTTCTTGCCCCGATAGCGCACGTCGAGGATGTCGCGCTTGAAGCGGTGGCCATGGCAAGCCTCACACTCCAGCACGATGTCGGCCATGAACTGCATCTCCACGGTGATGGTGCCTGCGCCTTTACATTCGTCGCAGCGTCCACCGTCGGTGTTGAACGAGAAGAACTGGCTGGTGAAGCCCATCTGCTGGGCCAGCGGCTGCTCGGCAAAGAGGTCGCGTATGGCGTCATAGGCTTTCACATAAGTGGCAGGATTGGAGCGCGTTGACTTGCCTATAGGATTTTGGTCGACAAACTCCACGCGCCTTATGGCATCGATGTCGCCTTCCAGCCCCCTGTATTCGCCCGGTTGGTCGAACACTTCGCCCAAGTGACGTTTCAGCGCGGGATAAAGGATGCCTTTGATGAGCGACGACTTGCCCGAACCGCTGACGCCCGTCACAACGGTCATCACGTTCAGAGGTATCTCTACATCAATGCCCCGCAGGTTGTTCATCCTTGCCCCTTTGATGTCGATATGCCTGTTCCATGGGCGGCGTAATAGTGTCGCTCCAGGAGAGGTTTCTTTGTTTTTAAGAGGAATGTCGGCATTGTCAAGTCCAAGAAGATAGCGAAGGGTGTAAGAGCGGGCAGCCTTGTCATGGGTGTCCACTTCAGAGGCGGTGCCCTTCGGGACAGGTCCCTGATACACGATTTCGCCTCCCAGTCTGCCGGCGTCGGGCCCCACGTCGATGAGGTAGTCGGCGGCACGCATGATCTCTTCGTCGTGCTCCACCACAACTACTGTGTTGCCCAAAGCCTGCAGCTCTTTCAGCACATGGATGAGGCGCTGTGTGTCACGGCTGTGCAGACCGATGCTGGGCTCGTCGAGGATGTAGAGCGACCCCACGAGCGATGAGCCGAGCGATGTACAGAGGTTGATGCGCTGACTCTCACCGCCCGACAAGCTGTTCGACAGACGGTTCAGCGTCAGATAGCCAAGTCCCACATCTAAAAGGAATTGCAGACGGCTGTTGATTTCCGTCAGCAGACGCTTGCCCACGCTGGCATCATGCTCTGAGAGCTGCAGCTGGGCAAACCATTCCTTCAGGCGTATCACCGGCATCTGCACCAGGTCGGTAATGCTGCGCCCGCCTATTTTCACATAGTCGGCCTCGGGCTTCAGACGTGTGCCGTGGCAGGTGGGGCACACCGTCTTGCCACGGTAGCGGCTCAGCATCACGCGGTATTGTATCTTGTACTGATTTTCCCTTACCATCTGGAAGAAGCAGTCAATGCAGGGCTTCTCCTTTTTGCGCTTGTCCGTAGGCAGACCGTGCCACAGCCAGTCCTTCTGCTGCTGAGTGAGGTTGTAATAGGGTTCGAAGATAGGGAAATCATTGGTCTGAGCGTGCTCGATAAACCAGTTTTTCCACTCGCCCATCTTCTCGCCGTGCCAAGGAACGACACAGCCTTCGTAGACCGAGAGCGACGTGTTGGGTATGACCAGATGCTCATCGATGCCGATGACGCTGCCAAAGCCTTGACACTCGGGGCAGGCGCCTACAGGTGAGTTAAACGAGAAGGTCTGGTCGGTAGGTTCTTCGAAGGTGATGCCGTCGGCCTCGAAGCGGGTGCTGAAGTCATAGCTGAGGCCAGAGGGCATGACCATCAGGCGCAGTTGCCCTTGCCCCTCGTAGAAGGCAGTCTCGGCAGAGTCGACGAGGCGGGCAATGGTCTCCGTGTCGCCCGAGGCCGATAGGCGGTCGATGACAAGGAACAAGCCAGAAGTCCCCCTTACGGCCCCCGAGGGGGCTTCAATAGTTTTGCCCTTGGAGGAAAGCTTATCCAGATAGTCGTCGATGCGAACTATTGTGTCCCCCCCGGGGGACGACAGGGGGGCTATCCTGCTATATCCTTGCAGCATGCAAGCCTTCAGCTGCTGCTCCAGGGTGCGGTCCTCGGGCACGATGAGGGGAGCGAGGACAACGAACTTCGTGCCCTGCGAGAACTCCAGCATCTTCTGCACCACGTCCTCGGTAGTGTGTTTCTTCACCTCCTCACCACTGACAGGCGAATAGGTGTGACCTATGCGGGCGAAGAGCAAGCGCAGATACTCGTAGATCTCAGTCGAGGTGCCCACGGTGCTGCGCGGGTTGCGGGCAATGACCTTCTGCTCGATGGCGATGGCAGGCGGGATGCCGCGGATGAAATCACATTCGGGCTTGTTCATGCGTCCCAGGAACTGGCGCGCATAACTGCTGAGGCTCTCCACATAGCGGCGCTGGCCCTCAGCGTAGAGTGTGTCGAAAGCCAGCGATGACTTGCCAGAGCCGCTGACGCCGGTGATGACGATAAACTGGCCCTGAGGCAGGCGCACGTCCACATTCTTCAAATTGTTCACGCGCGCGCCTTTTATCTCAATGTACTCCTGTGTAGGCTTCATGCCTGCAAAGTTACTATTTTTTTGTCAATCGGCAAATATTTGGCGCAGAATTGTGCTTGAACATTGGAAATAGACATCGTCGCAATGCTTATTTGGGGTTCTTCTGCTTTTTCATTCCGTAGGTGTGCACGAATACGTGCACCACGCGACCGGCGGGTGTGCCAAGCTGATTCTTTTTTCTCAGCATCCTTTTGAAGTCATGATGCGCAGCACCATCTCGTCGGTGGGGCCCATGCCGTTGGCACCGATGGCCGTCAGATTGTGGATGCTCTTGTCCACGCTGTCGTCGACGATGCCTTCCTGCGAGCTCACGCACTTTCCCTCCATCGAGAGCAGGGCTGAGAGAACGGCCGTGGAGACGCCGCTGGTAATCTTCAGCGAGCACGAGGGCTTGGCACCGTCGCAAATCATGCCAGTGAGGTTGGCCACCATGTTCTTCACCGAGGCACAGATGCGGTCGTAGCCGCCGCCCATGAGATAGGTGATGCCCACGCTGCTGCCTATGGAAGCCACGACGCAGCCGCAGAGGGCTGAGAGCGTGCCCAGCGACTGCTTGATATAGATGGCGGTGAGGTGGCTGAGCATGAGGGCACGGATGAGCTCCTCCTCAGTGTTCTCATTCTCCTTGGCATAGACACAGACGGGATTGGTGGCGCATATGCCTTGGTTGCCGCTGCCCGAGTTGGACATGACGGGAATCATGGCGCCGCCCATGCGTGCATCGCAGGCTGAGGCGGTGCGGGCTATGATGTGGCAGAATATGCTGTTGCCGAAGATGCCCTTCGAGAGCGGTCGGTCGATGGTCTTGCCCAGGTTGTGGCCGTAGTTGCCCTTCAGGGCCTCGCGCGCCGCGTTCATATTATAAGTACGTGCCTCCTCAATGAAACGTATCTCGTCAAACGGGGCGGTAGTGGCAAAGTCGTACACAAGGCGTAAGTTCAAAGGTAAGGCCTCTTGCCCCTCACCTTTCACCTCTTGCCCCTCACCGTTCACTTCTTGCCGCTCGCCTCTCACCTCTACAAACCGCGTATGGCTGCCGGCAATGATGGCGGTCTCGCTCTTGCCGTTGGCCTCGACCATCATTTCTACGTAGAGCTTCTCGGTGATGCCCTGCTTCAGCTGGATGTCGATGCGTCCTTCGCTGACGAAGCGTTTTCCTTCTTCCAGAGCTTCGGGCGTGAGGTCTTTCAGCACCTCCAGCTTGTACTCACTCTTGCCGATGAGTGCACCCAAAGCAATGGCGATGGGCAGGCCTGTCATACCCGTGCCAGGTATGCCCACCCCCATGGCGTTCTTCAGGATGTTGGCACTCAGCAAGGCAGTAATCTTCTCCGGCCGCTGCCCTAATTGCTCCGTTGCCTTGGCCGTACACAGTGCCACGCACATCGGCTCCGTACACCCGATGGCAGGCACCACCTCTTCCTTCACCAGAGCGATAATCCTATCGCGTGTTTCCTTGTCTACCATTTTCTGTCGTTTAGATAGTTCACGCAAAAATCACGTCTGCAGGTACACCAAGCACTTTGTAAAGGTTTCTTGCCACCTCATAACTTAATGAACGGCGACGGTGAATCAAGTCGCTGAAAGTGGTCTGGCTGATGCCAATCATCTGGGCAGCCTCCTTTTGTTTCAGTCCTTTTTCTTTCACTTTGACAAGAATGGCATCGGCCAGCAGTGTGCTCATCTGTCCAGGCAGGGGATGATAGGCTTTGCCGTACTCGTCCAAGGCGTCGCTTAGCATGGTAAATTCTTCTTTTTCTTCATTGCTGAGCAATTCCATGTCGCCAAGCACCGTACCGCGCTGAATAAGGCACTCCATACGGGCCTCATACTCCTTATATTCTTTTTCGTTTGCGATTTTCATTGTCTCATATGTTTTTCATATCCTTAATCTTGTCATATTCTAGCGCATCCTTAGAGTCTGGATGGTTACGAACAAACTCTTCCACCTTTTCAGGGAATAGTATTTTCATGTCTTCTCAATTAGTAAATGCAAAGGTAGACAATAATCTACAAGATACCAAAAAAAAACAAAAAAAACTTCACAGATAGGTGAACTAATGTCATTTAACTCAATATTGGCTGCACTGCACGCCTGAATTATTCATGGATATTTATATGTCTGCGACGCTACGCAAATATGCACGCGCTACATGCAGATAATCATTTTCCTATGTTTTTGTTGCTCAGAAACGAAGATCGCAAATCTTTTTTTGACAAAAATGTTGGAATATCAAAAAAACTTCGTAAATTTGCATCTCCTAAATACAAAAAACCTATGAACAACGAAATTCAAAACCTTCAGCCGGAATGTATCTGGCGCAACTTCTACAAACTCACTCAGGTACCCCGTCCCAGCGGACATTTAGAGAAAATCCAGCAGTTCTTGCTTGACTTCGGCAAGGAGTGCGGCGTTTATGCCGTGAAAGACCCTGCCGGCAATATCCACATGCGCAAGGCTGCCACGCCGGGCATGGAGAACCGCAAGGGCATCATCCTGCAAGCACACATGGACATGGTGCCGCAGAAGACTCCTGAGTCAACCCATAACTTCGAGACCGACCCCATCGAGCCGTGGATTGACGGCGAGTGGGTGAAGGCCAAGGGCACCACGCTGGGCGCCGACAACGGTCTGGGCGTGGCATCGATCATGGCCATCATGGAGGACAAGACCTTGAAGCACGGACCCATCGATGCCCTCATCACACGCGACGAGGAGACGGGCATGTTTGGTGCCAACGAGTTGCCCGAGGGCCAGCTGCAGGGCGACATCCTGCTCAACCTCGACTCCGAGCACTGGGGCAAATTCGTCATCGGAAGCGCCGGCGGCATTGATGTCACCGCAACCTTGGAGTACAAGGAGGCTGATACCGACGCCGAGGATGCTGCCGTGAGAGTAACGGTGAAGAACCTGCGCGGCGGCCACAGCGGACTGGAGATACACGAGGGTCGCGGCAACGCCAACAAGCTGATGGTGCAGATAGTGCGCGAGGCTATCGCCGAGTGCGAAGCCCGTCTGGCTTCATGGCACGGCGGCAACATGCGCAATGCCATCCCCTTCAAGGCCGAGACCGTGCTCACCCTGCCAAAGGAGAATGTGGCTGCCCTCAAGGAGATGTGCGACGAATGGAAGGACACATTCAACGACGAGTTCAAGGTCATAGAGCCGCAGGGCATTGAGGTGATAGTAGAAGACGTGGAGACGCCGAAGACAGAGCTGCCCGAGGAGATACAAGACAACATCGTCGATGCCATCTTCGCTTGCCACGACGGCGTCATCCGTTTCATTCCCTCCTACCCCAACGTCGTAGAGACATCGAGCAACCTGGCCATCATCGACATCGAGGGAGGCAAGGCCGGCATCAAAATACTGGCACGCTCGAGCCGCGAGGACATGAAGGGCTATGTGGTGACAATGCTTGAGAGCTGCTTCTCGATGGCAGGCATGAAGGTAGAGACTGCCGGCAGCTACGGCGGTTGGGACCCCAATCCCGACAGCGAGGCACTGCACCTGCTACTGAAGGAATACAAGGAGCTGTTCGGCCAGGACGGCATCATCCAGGTAGACCATGCCGGACTGGAGTGCTCCGTCATCTTGGGCAAGTATCCCTGGCTCGACGTCGTCAGCCTCGGCCCCACGATGAAGTCGCCCCACACCACCACTGAGCGCGCACTCATCGCCACGGTAGAGCCTTTCTGGCAGCTGCTGAAGAAGACACTCGAAGACGTGCCTGAGAAGTGATTTTTGTTGGACGAAGTGGGACGGAGTAGGAATGAATGGATCATCCTACTCCGTCCTCCAATACTACCCAAAATGAAAAAAATCCTCATCGCCGCTGGCGCCCTGCTAACACAGCAAGCACAAGCTGATGGTGAAATGCCGAAGGCCTCACCGGAACACCCGAACATCATCTTCATCCTGGCCGACGACATGGGCTATGGCGACCTGGCCTGCTATGGCAACCAGTATATCCAGACGCCGAACATCGACCGGCTGGCACGCACGGGAACAAGCTTCACGCAGGCATACGCCGGCAGCGGCATCAGTTCGCCGTCGCGCTGTGCACTGATGACAGGCCGCAACAGCGGCAACACCCGCATACGCGACAACCAGTGCTACGCGGGTGGACTGACAGGGCTGAAAATCAATCCGCAGGGCGACACCACCATCGTGCGCCGCGCTAACCTGCTGCCCGAAGACACCACGCTGGCTACTGTCGTCTCTGCCGGAGGCTATCGCACCTGTCTTGTGAACAAATGGCATTTGGACGGCTACGACCCGCAGGCAGCGCCCAACCACCGCGGCTTCCACGAGTTCTACGGATGGACCATCTCTACCGTGCACAGCAACGCACCGTACTATTACCCCTATTACCGTCTGCACGGCGACTCGCTCATCACCATCAGCGAGAACGAGCACGATGCACATGTGCGCCACAACACGGAGATATCGACCGACGACGCCATACAGTTCATCCACCGCAACAAGGACAACGCCTTCTTTCTCTTCCTCGGCTACGACGCGCCACACGAACCGTACAACATTGATGACACTTCGTGGTATGACGACCGTGGCGACTGGAGCGCCAACACCAAGCGTTATGCTGCCCTGGTCACCCACATGGACTATAACATAGGCCGACTGCTTGGCACCCTCGATTCGCTCGGTCTGCGTGAGAACACGCTCGTCATCTTCGCCAGCGACAACGGTGCAGCCGTCATGGCCCCGCTGAAGGAGCTGAACTGCGGCGCCGGTCTGAAGGGTCGCAAGGGTCAGCTTTACGAAGGTGGCATCCGTGTGCCTCTCATTGTCAACCAGCCAGGGCGCGTGCCGGCACGGCAGATAGAGAACCTCGTTTACTTCCCCGACTTCATGCCCACGCTGGCCGCGCTGACCCACAGCAAGAAGGGGTTGCCGCAGAAAAACGACGGCATAGACATCTCGCCGCTATTCTTCGGTCAGGACATCGATACCGACAGCCGCCCACTCTACTGGGAGTTTCCCGGCAAGCAGCGTGCATTGCGCTGGAACGGATGGAAAGCCGTCAGTGTGAAGAAGGGCGCACCCTTGGAACTCTACCGCATCAAAGAAGACCCCTGCGAAGAGCACAACCTGGCCGACCAATACCCGGAATTGCTGCAGCAAATGGAGCAGATGATGCGACAGCTGCGCACGCCCTCGCCCAACTATCCCATCGATGAATAGTACAGGTCAACTGCTATATCATTGCCTATAAAAAAAAACAAAAGCGACGGACTTCACAGCCGATCGCTTCTATCTTCAATAGGTATTAGTTCTTTTAAGGTAAAAAGATTGTTTTCAGGATAACGTTGCAAAGGTAAGCAATGTTTTTCAAAGTTGCAAACTTTTCTTAAACTATTTTTTAAAAAAAATGTTGTGCGGGAACACAATTTCTTGATGTAAGCTAAAAAATAGTTTTTATGGGTTAAAATGTTCAATTCTCCTCTTCTGTTGATGGTACGGTCACTTCCTCAGGGATGTCGTCGAAGGTGTCATCATAGTTACTGACGGGGAAGCGGAGGATGCTGTCCAAAGGATTGTAGGTCCTGACGCACTCATACTGGCTGGCGAGGATGGTGGGGTCTTTGCATGGCTCGAACTTTGCGTGGTAGTGGCTGAAGCGCTCGTCGCCGAGCACAGCCTGCAGGAATCGTCCGCAGATGGGCAGTGCTGTTCTGCTGCCCTGCCCCAGCTGGCCGGTACGGAAGTGGATGGCTCGGTATTCGCCGCCCACCCAGGCCCCGCACACCAGCCGCGGGCTGACACCCACGAACCAAGCATCGCTGTGGTTGTTAGATGTGCCTGTCTTGCCGCCGAAGTCGGTGTCGCGGAAGTTGCTCACATACTGCCGCAGGCTCCAACTGGTACCATTGAGACCGCCCATCAGCATCTGCTGCATGAAGAAGGCGCTGCGGTAAGGTATGGCCTCATGCTGCTCGTCATTGGCACGATAGATCTCGTTGCCGTCACGGTCGAGGATGCGTGTGATGAAGACGGGGTCGTGCACCTTTCCGTCGTTGGCAACAGTACAGTAGGCATCGACCAGCTCCAAGAGGTTGACGTCGCTGGCACCCAGAGCCAGTGAGGGCAGTTCCTCCAGGTGGCTCTTGATGCCCATCTTGTGAGCTGTGCGTGCCACATTGCTGATGCCCACCTCTTCGCCTAAGCGGGCCGCTATGGTGTTGACGCTGCGTGCAAAGGCCGTGCGCAGGGTCATCGTCGCTCCTGAAGCTGAGCCTCCGGCGTTGTGGGGGGTCCAATTGCCGCCTATGCGGTAGTTCATGTCGACGTAAGGCTTGCAGGGCGTCAGCCCAGCGTTCATCGCCTCGGTATAGACGAAGAGTTTGAAGGTGGAGCCAGGCTGACGCTGTGCCGTCACCTTGTCATACTTCCACGTGTCGAAGTCGATGTCGCCCACCCATGCCTTCACATGGCCTGTGTGCGGCTCCATCGCCACGAAGCCACAGTGCATGAAACGGGTGATGTAGCGCAGAGAGTCCATGGTGCTCATGGTGTCGGTCTTCACGCCATCATAAGTGAAGAGGCGCACCTCATGTGGTTTGTTCAGTCGCTTCCAGATGGAGTCAGGCTCGTCAGGGAACTGTTGCTCCAGCTGCTTATAGACCGGCAGCCGGCGTGCGATGTTCTCTATGAAGCCCGGTATCTCGCGATAGTATTTGTCTTGCCAAGGATTCATGCCCGCCCAGTGCTGGTTGAAGTTCTGCTGGATGGTCATCATCTGCTCATGAGCGGCCTGCTCGGCATATTGCTGCATACGTGTGTCGAGCGTGGTGTAGATTTTCAGCCCGTCGGCATAGGGGTCGATGGCGTGCGCCTTGCACCACTGATTCACCCGCTCCTGTAAGGCAGCACGGAAGTAGGGTGCCTGGCCGTCATTGACCGTCTCCACGTTGTAGTCAAGTATGATGGGCAATGCCGCCAGCGAGTCATATTCTACTTTGGATAGGTGTCCGTTGTTCAGCATGTTGCCCAGCACGATGTTGCGCCGTCGCAGGCTGTTCTCTGGGTTGAGGTGCGGGTTGTAGGTGGTGGTGGCCTTCAACATGCCCACGAGCAGTGCCGCCTGTTCGGTCTTCAGCTCGGATGGTGTGATGCCGAAATAGGTGGCACAGGCCGTCTTGATGCCGTAGGCGTTGGAGCCGAAGTCAACGGTGTTGGCATACATCGTCAGTATCTCCTCCTTGGTGAAGTTCCACTCCAGCTTCATGGCTGTCACCCATTCCTTGCTTTTCATCACGACGATGCCCAGTCCGGGAATCTTTCCCAACAATCCTGTGGAATACTGTGTGCGCACGCGGAAGAGGTTCTTTGCCAGCTGCTGCGTCAGCGTAGAGGCGCCGCGTGCGTCGTTGTGCAGCACATAGTCCTTCAGGGCAGCGAAGAAAGCCGGAATGTCAATGCCGTTGTGGTTGTAGAAGCGCTCATCTTCAGTATCGACAAGTGCATGCCAGAACACGGGGTTCACCTCTTCATACTTCACCGGCGTGCGGTTCTCGCTGAAAATCTTGCCAATCATCACTCCGTCGGCACTGTATATCTCACTGGCTTGGTTAGGACGGGTGCGCTTGATGGCATCCATGCTGGGCGACATGCCGAAAAGGCCGAAGAGGTTGATGTCGACCGCTCCCAGGTAGAGGATAACGAACAGGATGAATGACACGACGCCCGACAGGATCTTCACATACCACGGACGTCCCTTGAACAGGTGCACATACCACGAGAGGGCACGCTTTGGCCATTTCAGAATCCGCTGCAAGGAGTACTTATTCATAAATATGCTTAATGATTTGCTGCTCGTCGGCTGGCGAGAACCATGTTACTTGAGGATCTTTCTTAAACCACGTCAGCTGTTTGCGCGCATAGCGGCGCGTATTGCCTTTCATCCGCTCCACAGCCTCTTCAAGAGTCCAGATATTATTAATGTACGCGAACATTTCTTTATATCCCACCGTGTTCAGGGCATTCAGATGATGCCAGGGCAGCAAGCGGCGCGCCTCGTCGAGCAGCCCTTGCTCCATCATCGTGTCAACGCGTGCATTGATACGCTGGTAGAGTTCCTCACGTGGCAGCGTCAGAGCTATCTTCACGATACGGAACGGACGAGTGGAGAGCAGAGCGTTGGGGTTTTCTCTTTTCCTGAACGAGGTGTAGGTTCGGCCTGTCATGTGGCATATCTCAAGGGCATGCACCACGCGACGCGGATTCTTGCGGTCAACGATGGCCCAGTGCTCAGGGTCCAGGCGCCGCAGCTCCTCGCACAGAGCCTCCAAGCCCTCGTCGGCCAAGCGCTGCTTCATGGTGGCGCGTGTCTCGTCATCCACCGTCGGAATGTCATCAATGCCGTTGCACACCGCATCGATATACATCATCGAGCCGCCTGAGAGCAGGGCATAGTCAGATGTCTGGAACAGCTCATCGAGCAATGCCATCACCTGCTGCTCATACATCGACGCGCTGTAGTAGTCCTCCAGCCCCAGTGTGCCGACAAAGTAATGCCGCACCTGCCGAAGCTGTTCTTCGGTAGGTGCGGCAGTGCCAATTTTCAATTCACGGTAGATTTGTCGTGAGTCGGCGTTGATGATGGGAATGTGGAAGTGGCGGGCCAGGTTGAGGCACAGTGCCGTCTTGCCCACTGCTGTAGGACCCGTTATGACAATCAGCGTCTTCAAAGCTTAACAAGCTCAATCTCTCATTCTCTCACCTAATGATTCCCCTCTTTGAGTTTTCTATGAAGGAGCAGATATACTCCACTTCCTTCGACTCAGGATACTTTGCGCGAGCCTCTACAAGGCCATCCCTGATAATGCCCTGCGCATAGATGGTGCGATAGGTGTCGTGTATCATCTCGATGGTCTCAGTTGAGAAGCCACGGCGTCGCAGGCCGATGAGGTTGACGCCAGCGTAGCGGATAGGCTCCTTGCCGGCGATGATATACGGTGGTATGTCCTGACTGGTGCGGCTGCCGCCCTGTATCATCACATAGCTGCCGATGCGGATAAACTGATGCAGGAGCACCTCGGCAGAGATGATGGCGAAGTCGTCAACCTCCACCTCGCCGGCAAACTTCGTCGAGTTGCCGATGATGCAGCTGTTGCCGATGATGCAGTCGTGGGCAATGTGCATATTCTCCATCAGCAGGTTGCCGCTGCCCACCACCGTCTTGCCGCGTGAGGCCGTGCCACGACTGATGGTCACATTCTCACGCACGCTGTTGTTGTCGCCGATGATGCACAACGACTCCTCACCCTGGAACTTCAGGTCCTGTGGCTTCGTCGAGATGCTGGCGCCGGGGAAGAACTCATTGCCGCTGCCAATGCGTGCACCCGTATGGATGGTCACACTGTTCAGCAGACAGTTGTTGTCGCCCATCACCACGTTGGCATCAACGACGCAAAACGGCCCTATCACATTGTTGTCGCCAAGCTGAGCTTCAGGCGAGACGACGGCTAAAGGATGTATCTGATTCATGCTGTAGTTGTTTTGAGACTGCAAAGGTAAACAATTATCATGAGATTGCCGCCGCAACACGCTATCTTTTCTGTTTTTTTAATATCATAAGCCTTGATAATGTAAAAAATTATCGTAACTTTGCGCTCTGTAAGCGCGAACTTACTCTTTCTCAGCAAAAAACACTCATCAACACATGTATCACAAGTCACTCCTCCCTACCCTACTTGCCCTGTTCTTCACTGTGCAAGCCGCTGCCCAGGAGCTATACGTAGGTTCCTATAATATCAGGTATAAGAACGGCGACGATGCCGCCAACGGCAACGCCTGGCAGCAGCGCTGTCCTGTGCTGTGCGACCAAGTGAACTTCGAGCACCCTGACGTCTTCGGGGCGCAGGAAGTGTTGGAGGCACAGCTGAACGACATGCTTGCACGCCTTGACGGCTACGACTACATCGGCGTCGGCCGCGATGACGGCAAGACGAAGGGCGAGTATGCCGCCATTTTCTACGACAAGCAGAAACTGCACCTTGTGGACAGCGGACACTTCTGGCTCTCGGAGACGCCCGACAAGCCCAGCCTCGGATGGGATGCCGCCTGCATCCGCATCTGCACTTGGGGACTGTTTGAAGCTAACCCTGACATCAACCTTACCCCTAACGAAAGCATTCCTCTTAGTCCTCTCAATCCTCTACCACAGCAGTTCTATTTCTTCAATCTGCACATGGACCACGTTGGCGTGGTGGCCAGGCGTGAGGCGGCCAAGCTGGTGATGGAGCGCATTACGCAGATGGCTGGCGACGCGACCCCTGTGGTGCTGACAGGCGACTTCAACGTGGACCAGCATGACGAGATCTACACGCTCTTCACACAGTCGGGACTGTTGCGCGATTGCTACACCGACGCTCGGCTGCGCTTCGCTGAGAGCGGCACGTTCAACGGCTGGCATCAAGAGAGGAAGACCGACAGCCGTATTGACCATATCTTCGTCACCAAGCAGTTCACCATCGACCGCTACGGCATACTGACCAACGCCTACTGGACTGACCAGCGCCGTCTGCCCTCTGACCATTATCCGGTGTTTGTGAGGCTAAAGACCCACCACCAACCCCTCCCTGCAGGGAGGGGAGGAATTACCTCGAAGGCAGACAATACGGGCGTGCATGGTGATGCCCCCCCTACCTCACAGACGATTTTGTCCTTAAGCGGACAAAACCTTCAGGCCGGGGGTGGGGCTGTCAACCCCTTCATCGGCACTGGTGGCCACGGCCATGTGTTTCTTGGAGCCAACGTGCCCTTCGGCTTTGTGCAGCTCGGGCCTACACAGCATAACCAGGGCTGGGACTGGTGCTCTGGCTACCACTACAGCGACTCCATCATCGTGGGCTTCGGCCACTTACACCTCAGCGGCACAGGCATCGGCGACTTGGGCGATGTGGCGCTGCTGCCCGTCCTCGACCCTAAGCAGCAGGAGGTGAAGTTCTCGCATCGGGCCGAATATGCCCGGCCCGGCTACTATGCCGTGACGCTCGACAATGGCATCCGCGTGGAGCTGACGGCCACCGAGCGCACAGGCATGCACCGCTATACCCTACCCGCCGACGCTCAGCAAGGCTACATCAAGCTCGACCTCAATCAGGGCATCGGATGGGATAAGGTCACGAAGTGCAACGCCTTCCAGGAGAGTCCGACCACGATTTGCGGCTATCGTCGCTCCAATGGCTGGGCCAACGACCAGATGGTTTTCTTCGTTGCCGAGTTCTCACGACCAGTTGAAATAGTTGAACATCTACCCGGCATGATGGACTGTTCGGAAGCGGAAAGGCTTGCCAACGATCCGGAATACGGAAAGTTCAATGGTCAATGGAATCTTCGTTTCTCAGGCGGCGGCCAGCCGCTGTTAGTGCGCGTTGGCCTGTCAGCAGTGAGCCTTGAGGGTGCCAAAGCCAACCTGAAGGCCGAACAGTCCGGCTGGGACTTCCAGCGCACCGTGGCAGACGCTGGACGCAAGTGGGACGAACAGCTGCAGAAGATTCGAGTCAGCGGCGGCACGACTGATGAGCGCACCATCTTCTACACCGCTCTCTATCACACCATGACGGCCCCCTCAGTGTTCTGCGATGTTGACGGAAGCTACAGAGGAGCCGACGGCAAAGTGCATCAGGGCCTCACGCCTCATACCAACTACACCACCTTCTCGCTTTGGGACACCTACCGCGCCGCCCATCCGCTGATGACGCTCATCCACCCCGAGATGCAGGAGGACATCGCCACAACGATGCTCAACATCTGGCGCGAACAGGGCAAGCTGCCCGTGTGGCATCTCATGGGCAACGAGACCAACTGCATGGTGGGCAACCCAGCCATTCCTGTGCTGGCCGACCTCGTGCTGAAGGGACTGACAAAGCAGCAGGAAGTTGCCTTTGAGGCGATGAAAGCCTCGGCGATGCTCGATGAGCGCGGGCTGAAACTGCTGAAGGAATACGGCTATATACCCTGTGACCTCTTCGACGAACACGAGACCGTGGGCCGCGGCCTGGAATATGCGCTGGCCGACTGGTGCGTGGCGCGAGTGGCTGAGAAGCTGGGCAGGAAGGCTGACCAGAAATACTTCGACCAGCGGGCGCAGAGCTACCGCCGCTACTTTGACAAGCACACTGGCTTCATGCGCGGCCTCGACAGCCACGGCCAGTTCTCATTCACCGACCCGGCAACGCCCTTCAGTCCCTTCCATTCCGCTCCTAAGAACCGCGACTACACCGAGGGCAACGCCTGGCAGTATACCTGGCTCGTGCCCCACGACGTCCGCGGCCTTGTGTCGCTCTTCGGCTCCGAGCAGCGCTTTGTCAGCAAGCTCGACTCGCTGTTCATCGTCGACAGCGACTTAGGCGAGGAGGCGCCGCCCGACATCTCAGGTCTCATCGGCCAGTACGCCCACGGCAACGAGCCCAGCCACCACGTGCTCTACCTATATAATTATGTGGGCCAGCCGTGGAAGGGCGCCAAGCTCATTCGCCGCACCATGAACGAGCTCTACCGCAACGCCCCCGACGGTCTCAGCGGCAATGAGGATGTGGGGCAGATGTCGGCGTGGTACATCCTCTCGGCCATGGGACTCTATCAGCTAGAGCCGGCCGGCGGCAAGTACGTCTTCGGCTCGCCGCTATTCCCCGAGGTGACCATGCAGGTGGGCCACGGCAAGACGTTCACCATACGTGCCAACGACGTCAGCGCCGAGAACATCTACATCCAGAGCGCCCGGCTGAACGGTCGGCCTTACACCCGTTCCTACATTATGTACGACGACATCGTCAGCGGAGGCGTCCTCGAATGGCAGATGGGGCCGCAGCTATCCGACTTTGGCACCAAGAAGAAAGAAAGGCCATAGCAGATAATGAATTCAACTTTCATAAGTAATGGAGTTAAAGGAGTTAAGGGAGTTAAAGGAGTTAAAGACAATACTAATGCTATGGATTTCAACCCGAGACAAAGGCTTTTCATGGAGAGTCATTTGTCTTTAACTCCTGAAAGCGGAGCGGTTGCAACACTTGAATAATGAATTGACAACCTAATACTGATAATTATGAAACACAAGTATTTATCCCCCAGCCTGCAACATGTCGGTGCTGTGATAATGGCCGCACTGGCCATCATCGTCCTCTTTGCCTGCAACGGCAAGCACAAGCACAGTGATGACGATGAAGACGAAGACGAGACAGAAGTGACCGGCACCTTGCAGGTCGGCGACGCGCTGCTCAACGCCTTCAACCCCAATGTGCCCTTCGAGCAGAAAGGCCACAGCCGTGCGTTCAAGGTAAAGCCCCGTGAGGACATGATTGTCAGCGCCGAGGCTGGAGCCTTCGAGCGCGACGTGAACATCCGCGTGACCGACGTGCCTGCTGCTACGATGGACGCCCTGGACCGCCAGCTGGAAGGCAGCGGCACAACCATGATCTTTGCCTACGACCTCGATGCCGGTCTGCCGTCCGACTCTGTCATCCCCGGCAAGTACACCGTGAGCATCGACCTGCGCAAGCACAACATACCCGAGGAGCTCTATCCTCACTTCGTCATGTACCGTGTGGACGGCGACGGCTCCCTACAGCAGCTGAACGTACGCATCAAAGGTCACACAGCCACCTACATGGCCAGCCAGAACAGCATCACCTTTGCTGCCATAGCCATCATTACGGTCAAGGTGGCCCTCGGAGCGGCGGCTGTAGGCACTGCCGCGTATGTTGTTTCCCGCTATCCCGCCATATCACAGACCATACGGCGCAGGGTGGATGCCGGTGTCTGGCCCTCATCATGGTGGAAATGGGACGATGCCGTGTTTCTGCATGTAGAGGATGACTTCGGCAATTTCTACGTCAGCTACCGCTACAGCATGACTGAGAATGGCGACAGGGCAGAAGAATACGTAGCCAAGAAGAAAGACCTGGTGAAGATAGAGAAGCAGATGCGCAAGGATGCCACTGAGAAGTATGACCAAGAGCACCCGCAGCGCTTCCGCGGATGGTTTGACAGCAAGGAGGAAGAAGAGAAACGGCGCATAGGGCGTGAGGCAGAATACTACAACCTGCTCTCGAACAGTCCGAAGGTGCAGGAGCTGGCCAACGATGAGCTGTTTAACACTCCCCGCAGTGTCAATGACATCATCATGGCTTCCAAGCTGGCACACCGCTACTGCCGCACCATGCAGCACATGAAGCCGCTCAGCTATGAGTATGTCATCTATCTCACACCTCCTTTAGAGGCGTGGAAACAGGATGCTTGCCGCTTCCAGATACCCATCTATGACCCCTGCCTCATCATCAACTATAAGAACATCGTTGTCAACGGAAAATACAAGGAAAAAACCTACTGGACTTCCCTGAGCAAGCTTGCACATGAGACGATGCACCTTTACCAGATGGAATATGTGCTCTGTTCGCTGTTCAAGGACGACCGTTACCTGGAAGCAACAGGAGCCCTCATCGAGCCGCACTTCACCCAGTGGCTCATCGACCTGAATATCGGCGTGCCGCTGACCGACGCCTTCAGCAAAAAGGCCTCAGACCTGATGGGATATACCGAGCGCTACGAGAAACAGCTGCTGAGCAGTCCCTTAGACAAGCGTACACCCAGCTATAGCGGCGTGGACTTAGTGCAGCACACATGCGGATATATGTTGGCCGACCTGATGCAGTATCTTTGGGACCATCAGCCCAACCCCCGCGACACGCTCGACTTTGCAAAGATGATGAATCGCTACGCCTTACACAAGGGAGTGGTGAAATCGTTTGAAGACATCTTCGGCATAGAAGACGACCTCGCCTTCACGAAGTATTACGAGGGATTCTGCCAAAAGTTTATCAACGATATAGAGGGAAAACAGCATGCCTACAGGTTGCAGAATGCCGGCGACCATCTGGTGATGCCTAATGTGGAGCACACCCCCGACCACTGCGTCATGCGCGTGAAGAACCTGGGCGAGAAGGGGTCGCAGACGGGCTATCCCTTCATGGTGAACACATTCCGCATCATAGCCAAGGTGCCCAGCCGGGAGGTCCCACGCCAACGCTACAACCTCATGGCGGTAGCCTCGGAAAAGGTCAAGCCCTCAGAGATAAAGTTCACATTCCTCGATGGCGACCACTTTACTGAAGACCCCATGTGTTTCGTAGCCCCTCAGAGGCCCCCGATCTGTGGCTACGCAGCAGTGATGACACGCCCCGACAGCAAGGGATTGACCATGGGCGACAACTACTACTTTGACATCGTGGCACTCTATCAGCCTACAGCAACACCAGAAATCAAAGGCCCGTCGCTCGACAAGAAAGGCTTGGTGGTCAAGCCCAAGTGCACACCCCCGGAAGAGCTGAAGGGGAAAGGATATGTCACCGGCCTGCAGGTGGTGATGGTCAACAACAAGACGGACAACATGGTGTCATACGTGGATAAGGTGAAGGACTGGAAGAACGAGTTTGTGGCCGACTACGACAGGCTCGGCGTCAGCGACTCTGCCGACATTGACATCAGCCTGCGCTCACGCTGGTATTACGAGACGAAGCAGGGACAGCGCTACTTCTCGCCTGCCACCGACATTGTGAACTATCGCCGACAGCGCAACCGCGTGGAGCAGCACATTGAGCAGGACACCACCGTAGTGGCCGACGACCCCGGCATAGAGGGCGACGACGATCACGGACTGGCAGGACTGCTGGCCGACGACGATTACTATCTGTTGATGTGGGGCGGCGAGATGGGCGACATCTTCCCCAAGGAGGGAGAGAGCACACACTCCGGCGACAGGCAGGTGAAAATACACCTGAAGGCATGGGCCGACGGAGCCTTCACCATCGACGTGCCTGCCATCAACTTCACAGAGACGAAGGCTAACGGCTCGGAATTCATAAAATACACTTACACCGACATACACATAGAGGGAAAGGGAACCTTCAAGGGAACGGATGAATCGCAGTATTTTGAAATAACCAACATCACCATGCCCATGCAGACATTCCACCTCAACATGAACGGCGACGGTAAAGACAGCGGGGGAAGAAACGTGCACGTCAATGTGGACTTCTACTTCGACGTCAAAAGCGGCAATGGGGCTCATGTGGTGTTAGGCAATGACCGCAGCAGCGGAAAGATAGACAAATTCGGCATTGAGATACCGCATGTGATGATGAAAATCAGAGGCAGCGGAGGAGGTGAGAACGAACAAGGCGAAAGACCCTTCACCTTCGTCCTGGGAGGACAACAGACCCCGCCGGAACGATTCTATTAGGATATTTGGAGTTAAAGGAGTTAAGGGAGTTAAAGGAGTTAAAGACAATAGTTTTGCTAGTCTACATTATTCATGGTCATTCAATTGTTTTTTATAAAACACGAATTATCAATAATTTATCACGAATTAACCATTAATTTTTTATTTATGAATAATTCGTGTTTAATTCATGGTCATTCGTGTGAAAAAGAAAGAGTTAAAGACAATAGCTTTGCTATGGATTTCAACCCAGAGACAAAGGCTTTTCAAGGAGAGTCATTTGTCTTTAACTCCCTTAACTCCTTTACAAACTCCTTTAACTCCTGAAAACAGAGCGAAAATGGATTTGTCTTTAACTCCTTTAACTCCCTTAACTCCTTTAACTCCTTTAACTCAACCTGAATGAAAATACAAATAACATATAGGCGGACAAGCCGATTGTCACTGCGCATAGTGAAAAACGGCGATGTGCATGTGTCGGCCCCTATAGGCATGACGCGCGAAGAGGTGACGGCGTTCATCGAGGAGCAACGCCACTGGATCGAGGAGGCAAGGAAGAAGAACTACGAGCGCCAGAAGCAACGTGCAGCGTTCTTCAACCAGCTGCCCTTGGACACAGACAAGCAGATAGACGATTCTCTGGACAGGCTGAGGGCACTGATAGAGCCGATGGTCGAACACTACTCGAAGGTGATGGGCGTCGAACCGAGCATAGTCTACTACAAGCCTACCATCTCGCGCTGGGGTCAATGCAACGTGAAAGACCGCAGCATCTATTTCTCTGCCTACGTCCTACTGCTGCCCAAATGGTGCGTCGAGCACATAGTGGTTCACGAGCTGTGTCATCTCTTAGAGCCGAGTCACAACAACCGTTTCCACGCCTTGATGGACAAATATTTCCCCCGTTGGCGCGAGGCCCGACAAGAAACCCGCAGGATATGCAGCATGGCGGAAGACGATGGTCCGTAATTTTTCTTTTCATTTCGGACTCGTCGTCCGAAGGCTTCGGACGACGAGTCCGAAGCCTTCGGACAGAGTGTCCGAAGCCTTCGGACAAACAGTCCGAAGCCTTCGGACTTTTTTGGGGGTGCCAGACAGAGGTGTGAAAAGGTGGCGCGTAGGCAGTACCCTCCTTTGTAAATAGGTTGGGACATCTTTGACAAACCACCCCTGGCCCCTCCTTTGGAAATGGCAATGATATAGCAGTTGACCCTTTGCAGAAAGGATTTATGCGCAGCCATCCCCTCCCTTCAAGGGGAGGGGCAGGGGTGGGGTCTGTAATGTCAGTAATGTTCTTTG
>JAEEGJ010006783.1_pt1 | contig 33851 bp, 27 predicted proteins | sample 8958761 | NCBI WGS metagenome assembly JAEEGJ01 (sample SAMN16246546, study PRJNA631951) | gut metagenome | biome: gut microbiome; feature: rumen; material: RS-attached | host: Bos | place: Iran: Karaj | collected 2018-10
GTTGCTTGCGGCACTTGCATCGACCAGTGCCCCGTCGGAGCTATCTCCGAAGGCGACATCTACAAGATTGACGCTGACACCTGCGTTAGCTGCGGTACCTGCGCTGGCGCTTGCCCCACCGGTGCAATCGTTGAAGGATAATCAAAACAAAGATGTAAAAACTAAAGCCCTGCCTAATCGGCAGGGCTTTTTTTCAATCTTTGTCTATACGAAATCGTTTATCTGATACCCAAATTATCATGAAAAAGGCCTTTATTCTGGTGACAGTTCTTTTTTCCAGCGGCATTGTTGACCGCCTTCACCTCTTGCAAAATGGTGTCCATAGGAAAACCCATTTCCATGTACGCCTTTTTCATTCGTTCTGCTCCCCGTCCGGAAACGTCACATTATTGCTTTTTCCCTTTTGTTAACCATATGGTAAAACGTTTTTTTATCGCCGTCTACCTGTCACACTATCAAGCATAAAGCGGCCTTTGTGAACTCCGTGGCACTAAAAAAGTCGCTATATCGGAAAAAAGTTGTACCTTTGCATCACGTTATTAACCTTAAAAATAATAAAAAATGGCTTACAAAATCACTGACATCTGCGTTGCTTGCGGCACCTGTATCGACCAGTGCCCTGTTGGAGCTATCTCCGAAGGCGACATCTACAAGATTGACGCTGACACCTGCGTTAGCTGTGGTACCTGCGCTGACGCATGCCCCACTGGTGCAATTGTCGAAGGCTAATCGAAACAAAAAAGATGTAACCACTAAAGCCCTGCCCAGACCGCAGGGCTTTCCTCCAACGGTATCCCATTCTTTCTTATTCGAAAAAAATCCTTTATTATTAATTTAAAATTCAGTTATCATGAAAAACATTTTCAAACTTCTGACCATTGTTTGCTTTGTCGCCTCGGTGACTATGTTCTCCTCTTGCAAAAAGAGCAACGAAGACCTCATCATCGGTACATGGAAATGCTCAAGCATCACCAGCGAACCCCAAGACCCCTTCATGAATCTTTTTATCGGTGTCACCTTTACTTTCAATGCCGACAAGACCCTTGTTGCTAATGCTCTCGACGAAGTGGGTAAAGGTACCTATGCTGTTGACGGCAACAAACTGACCATGACCATTGAAGGTGAGTCCATGGTGGCCGACATCATCACCCTTGACAAGAAAAAACTCTCCTTCTCCTACACCGAAACGGATGAGGACGAGACGGTCAAAGTGACCATGAATTTCGACAAACAGTAATTCTTGTTATTCGTAAGGAGTTGAAAGCTGGAGGACTACCGTTCTCCGCTTTCAGCTCTTTTCTTTGATTTCCCTATTTTAATAGCAAGATGCCATGAAAACCTTAATGAGAAGTCTTGTTAATATTTCAGCAGTCGTTTGCCTGGTGTTATCAATGACCACTCTCGTCTCTTGCAAGAAGACCAACGAAGACCTTATCGTGGGCACTTGGAAATGCACATCTGTCTCCCTCAATCCCCAGAACTTCATCGAGTCTCAAAGATATATCGAAGAACTTTCCACCGCCAAGTTTCTCTTCACTGACGAGAAATATGTTGCAATCGCTATCGGGAATGAAAGAAGCTACGGCAACTATTCTATCGACGGCGACAAGCTGGTCATCATTATCATGGGCAAGGAAGACCCTGTAGTTGCAAAAGTCAATCTCCTCGACAGCAAGCGGTTCTCCTTCACCTATTCACAAAAGGCTTACGACGAGGATGATGAAGGCCACTCCCGTTACATCACCGTTGCCGTCACATTGAATCTCGACAAGATAGAGGATGCTCATTAATTGCAGGTCGTCAAGATATGAACGAACGTCACCGCGTCAAACGGCTCAACTTCCTGCGCTACGCGCTCGCTTTTCCGCGCAGCGTGTGGCTCAATTACCGTCTGCTGCCCTTCTCTCAGGCGCGTCGGCTGCCTTTGCTTGTCTCCCACCGCACCAAGTTCCATAACCTTTCGGGACAAATCGTCCTTCATTCCGACCGTCTCCGTGTCGGGCTCGTCAAAGTAGGCTTCAACACCAGCCAGCCTACCGACTTCCGCTATCATCGTACCCTACTCAATCTCCGCGGCACCCTTCACATCCTTGGCGAGTGTGCCATCGGCGCAGGTTCGAGTGTCGAAGTCTCGGAAACGGGTACTCTCACTCTCGGCGACCAGTTCAACCTTGGCCCCTCGTCGCTGATAGTCTGCAACAGCGAAATCACCTTCGGCGACCATGTGCAGACCTCCTGGTGCTGCACCATGATGGACACAGACCAACACCGCCTTTTCGACAGCCAAGGCCAGTGGTGCAACCCCGACCGTCCCATTCGCTTTGGCCATCATGTGTGGCTCGGCTGCCATGTTGTCGTGACCAAAGGCACCGTTCTCCCGCCACACACCACTGTCGGGGCCATGAGCTGCCTTCACGGTATCTACGACGAAGAGCACACTGTCCTTGCCGGCAATCCCGCCAAGATAGTCCGCCACGGCATCACCCGCGAGTGGTAGACCGTCGGCTGCACTTCCTTCGCTCCTTATTCCTCAGTTCTCCCATCGTTCTCCCATCGTTCTCCCATTTTAGAAGGATAAATGAGGAAGAACGGAGGTCGTAGGGTGGATGCATGAGCGGACTAAGGGCAGTGCGAAAGGGGCTTGGGTGCAGGTTGGGGAAGATTCGCGGGGAAGGGCGTGCGTTGATAAGGGATGACGAAAATGGTGGCACTGTTTTTGTTGTGCCATGACAATGGAAAGCCTGCGTAACTGAAGGGGACTTCTATGAATTGCCTTGAAATGGCATAACAAATATAGCCCCACGGCATCGCCTTGGATATACAAATCATGCCCGGTAAGGGCAAAAGCAAAAATCGTATTTATTGAGACTTCTATAAATCACCCCAAAAGGGTGAGGGATGAATAGTACCGTACAAGCCGTAGGCGCAGCGCGGTTATCGGGGTGCGTTCCTACAGGGACGCGGCATGAAAACAAATAAATAGAACCCTCCTTATAAGCCAATTCGGTATATACAGGTTGATGCAGAATGTGTCGGGGCAATATCTTGACAATGCCTAATGACCGATTGGGGTTTAAGCTTCCGCTTTTTGGGGGAAGGGGTGGGTTGTGTGCTGTTATGTGTTGATAATCAGTCTGCTGTTTCGGTTTGCCGGAGTTGTTGGAGCCGTGTTTTGTATTGCGAGGCAAGTTTCGGTTTCTTTATTTTGGTGTACACGGTTACTAAGTGTTCCAGCACAACGGGGTCGTTGGGGTCTATTTTCTCCGCCCGAAGGAGGTGGCGAAGGGCATTGTCGTAGTCGGCAAGAATAATGTGGCTGTAGGCCAAATGTTTCAGTGTGGTGATGTCGGAGGGGAACAGCTGTGCGGCACGATGGGCTATGCGGCGCATCTGTAGCGCAATGACTGTGTCGGCAGGGGTGGGCTTGTCGGGTTGGGCGATGGCGTCGGCAAGGGTGTATAGATAGTCTTGCACGCCTTCGACGATAAGGATGCGTCCGCCTTGGTCGAAGTTGGGGAATTGCCAGCGGTGGCCTGTTTGTTCCGAGCGGTCGAGGGTAAGCAGTATCTCGTCGGCGAACGGTTGCCAGTGCATAATCTGACCCAAGAAGAATATTTTGCCGAACCGCAGGTCGAGACGGTCGGGGTAGTGGCTGATGGCGGTGTCGATGACGGTGATGGCGCTGTCAACCAGTTTGTCGGCGGCGTTGCCTTCGGCCAGCATGGCCCCGTTGATATAGTGGTTGAAGCGGGCGATGTATAGGTCAATGTCGTCCGGGGTGTCGTGTTGCCATTGCGCCAGGATGGTGCGCTGGCGGGCGTAGTCGTCGGCGTTGAGGGCATCGTAGAAGGCGTCGGACCAGGATTGGGCGGTGGCGGTGGCCGCAAGGGCCAGCAGCAGGGCGAGGATGGTGTTTCGTTTCATTGCAACAGGTGTTTTGGGGGCAGGCACGGGCCTGGGGGTTCATTGGGTTTTGACGCTGCAAAGATACACAATATTTTTCAGTTTTCGACGTTTTAAGGTATCATTCTTCCGCTATTTAGGAATTAATGGTCGCGGGACAGGCTCCTGCCGCAGATAATGATGACGAGTATGAAGTTTCTTTTGATAACGCCTCCGCTCACGCAGCTCAACACCCCGTACCCTGCCACGGCGGTGCTGAAGGGCTGGCTGCAGGCGCAGGGATATGAAGCCGTGCAGGCCGATCTGGGCATTGAGACGGTGGACCGTCTGTTCACTGCCGCGTGGCTGCGTGCTGCTGCCCGCGGGCGGCACAGGGAGTATATGCTGGCGGCGGCCGAGGTGGTGGAGCCCGTGATGCGTTTCCTGCGGGGTGAGGATGCCACCGTGGCCTGGCGCATCGTGAACGGGTCGCTGCTGCCCGAGGGTCCGCGGTTCGACAACGTCGAGGACATGGAATGGGCTTTCGGCACGGCGGGCGTTGCCGACAGGGCAAGGTATCTGGCCACGCTGTTTCTGGAGGATGTGGCCGACAGCATCCGCGAGGAGGTGGACGGCCATTTCGGTCTGGTGAATTATGCTGAGCATCTGGCGACCTATGCCCCCACGTTCGACGAGCTGTCGGCGGCTTTGCAACGGCAGCCCTCCGAAGTGGATGCGCTGATGCTCGATTTGCTCGAGGGCTATATGGAGCGGGAGCGGCCCGAGGTGGTCTGCCTCTCGGTGCCTTTCCCGGGATGCCTCTACGGCGCGTTGCGCTGCGGGCAGTGGCTGCGGCGCGAGTGGCCGGGGGTGAAGGTCTGCATCGGCGGCGGGTTCGTGAATACCGAATGGCGCCAGCTGCACGACGAGCGGCTGTTCGACTATTGCCATTTCATCACTTTGGACGACGGCGAGCTGCCGTTGCAGCGCATCGCCGAATGGTTGCAGGACCGATGCACTGAGCGCGAGTTGGTGCGGACGATGTGGCGGCGGGACGACGGCACTGTGGTGTGGCAACGGCTCAACGAGGAGGCCGTGGTGGAGAATGGTGAGCCCGATTTCGGTGGGCTGCCTTTGGACAAGTATCTCTCCACGGCGGACATGACCAACGCCATGCACCGCATGTGGAGCGACGGGAGGTGGAACAAGGTGATGATGGCCCATGGCTGCTATTGGCACCGCTGCGCCTTCTGCGACACGACGCTGGATTATATCGGGCGGTTTGCGCCCCCCAAGGCCGCGAAGGTGGTGGACATGATGGAGCGGGTGATGGCGCAGACGGGGGTCAGCGGCTTCCACTTTGTCGACGAGGCACTGCCGCCCAAGCTGTTGAGGGAGGTGTGCGAGGAGATTGTCAAGCGCGGATTGATGGTGACCTTCTGGGGCAATATCCGCTTCGAGAAGGCTTACACGGCCGAGATGTGCGACCTCCTGTCGCAGGCGGGATGTGTGGCCGTGAGCGGTGGCCTGGAGGTGGCTTCGGACAGGTTGTTGAAACTGATGGACAAGGGAGTGACTATCGAGCAGACAGTGCAGGCGTGTCGGCATTTCCGCGACGCGGGCATCATGGTGCATACCTATCTCATGTATGGCTTCCCGACCGAGACGCTGCAGGAGACCCTCGGCGCATTGGACACCGTGCGGCGTATGTTCGACGAGGGCATTGTGCAGAGTGCTTTCTGGCACCGCTACGCCATGACCTGCCACAGCCCTTCGGGGCAGCACCCTGAGCGGTACGGCGCACGACGGTGTTCGGTTGCACCCAACCCTTTCTGTAATAACGAGGTGGATTGGGAGCCGTTGCATGGGGGCGAGCAGTTCGACTACGACATCGACGAGGTGGGACGCGGCCTGCGCGTGGCCACCTACAATTATATGAACGGCCTCGGGCTCGACCAACCCGTGCGGAGCTGGTTCCCCGGCCTTCGCGTGAAGAAGAATAAGAATCATAAGTCGAATAGGTCGCATGAGTGAACAACAGAAAAAAAGATGGTGGCCGCTGCTGTTGCTGGCTATCGGGTCGGTGGTGTGCTTGACGATGTTCTATTTCCCGCGTCAGCCGCAGGACCTGGTGGCAATGACCGAACCAGGCAACCGTTGCGAGTGGACAGGCAAACGGGAGGTCTTTCCCCTGTCGGGGTGGATGCTTGGCATGAGCTACAGTTGTATGGAGATTAAGGTTGTTAGCGGTATGCCGCCCGTTGAAGTCTACACCGATTTTCAGATGCCGCATTTGTGGGAAGAGGACAGTGTGCGTGTGTGGATAAGGCAAAGGGACTACGACAGGCTGCAGCAGGCCAAGGCCGAAGCCAGCGACGAGCGACAGAGGATAAAGGCCTACAGGATGGACGTGCTCAACCCCTATGTGGGCTGGCAACGCTACGTGGCGCAGCATCCCCACGGCCCCGGCCCTAGCTTCGCCCTCGGCGCCCTGACAGGCATCCTCTGTCTAATCCTCTTGATAAAGAAAGTCTTCTATTCCTGAAAAACAAAACTCCCAACCCAAGTTCCAACTTCCCGACCCCATCAGAAGAAAGAGAAGAGGGCTATTCCGAACTGTGACACTGTAACGCTGTAACGCGTCGTAAGATAATACCTACCTGCAGCCGCAGGTAACCCGATTTGTATTTAACTCGAATTGCCGTGTAATGGCCATATATTCATGACAATTAATGTCTATTGATAGCTCGATTGTCTGATTGCTTGATTGGATTTTGATTGCGTAAATGTGTTGATTCGTAAAATCGTGAGTCTTTGATGCACCAAGGACTAACACATTCACACATTCAAGCATTCAGGAAGTCATTGAATTCTTATTGCAAAGCAATTTTTTTGATTAATTATTGGAGGTCGTCTTAATACATTCCAGCATTCCCTTGTACATTTATATTTTGCCAGTTCGGAAAAAATGAGTATCTTTGCAACCGAAAAATGTCAATAAATGGGCAGCAACTTCTTTACTAATGAAGACCAAAACACGCTTCTGAATAAGATAGAGGGAGTGTTTCAGTTTAAAAAAGTGCATTTTTTTGATGCACTTGTTGGCTATTTCCGTGCATCCGGCTATTTTAGAATAAGAAAGTTTGTTCAGCAAACACCCAAAATACGATTTCTTGTGGGAATCAACGTTGACAAGCTAACATATCTCGCCTCACAACAAGGGCTGCTTTTCTCGCCCAATACTGACAAGACTTTGGATGAATTCTTTGACGACATAAAGCATAATATACAAGAAGCCCAATACGACAAGGATGTGGAGGAAGGCATGTATCAGTTTATCGAAGATATCGCTACAGGACGGGTTGAAATGAGAATACATCCACGACAGAATATCCACGCAAAGATTTATATATTCCGTGAAGAAACATATCATCCTCATGGATTTGGATCTGTAATTACCGGTTCAAGCAACCTAACGGAAGCTGGTTTGGAAACAAACTTTGAGTTCAATGTAGAACTCCGTAACGACGATGATATTCTCTTTGCCACAGAAACCTTTGAAAAACTATGGGATGAATCTGTACCCATTACCATGCAGCACGTGGAGAAGATAAAAAAAGAGTCTTATCTTAACACAGAACTGACACCTTACGAAGTCTATCTCAAGTTCCTGTTGGAGTATTTTGGTAAAAGTATAGATTTTGACCCTAATTCCGTCTCTGACTTACCCAAAGGATATAAGAAGTTATCCTATCAGATTGATGCTGTCAATGATGGATATGCAAAAATGATGAAACACAACGGATTCTTTCTCTCCGATGTTGTCGGACTTGGAAAAACCGTTGTCGCTGCACTCATCGCAAAGAAATTTTTCTTTTCCAATGGATTCCCAACATATCGTTCACACACGTTAGTAATTGTACCACCGGCCCTGCAAGATTCTTGGGATGAAACCTTGGACAAATTCAAAATAGACAATTACAAGATAGTCACCAATGGTAGTCTGCATAAAATCAAGGATGCAGCTCTATATGATTTGGTGATTGTGGATGAGGCTCACAAGTTCCGCACAGATACAGCCTCAATGTACACCGAGTTGCAGAAAATTTGCAAAACTCCTACGCGCAGACAGAAACTAGATGGCAGTTTCTACAACAAAAAGGTTATACTGGTATCTGCCACTCCCCTGAACAACAAACCAGAAGACATCGCCAATCTCGTTTACCTGTTCCAAGACTCAAAGGATAGCACTCTTGAGGAAGGTAATCTGCAACGTTTCTTCCGTGAGCAAATTGACAAATACCGCAAACTGAAAGATCAAAAAGATATAACCTTGATTTCTGAAGGCATAAAGCGAATATATGAACGAATTAGGACAAAGGTTGTAGAGCCTCTCACCGTTCGACGTACCAGAACCGACCTATTGTCTAACGAAGCTTATAAGAAAGACCTTCTGGAGCAAGGGGTCGTCTTCCCCGATGTTCATGCGCCAGAGAAGATATACTATCCCCTCGATGACCAGCTCAACGAACTCTATGACTGGACAATCAAGATGCTCAGCGACCCAAATGAGGGATTAACCTATAATCGATACCAGGCCATCAAATATTTGTGTCCTGAGAAAAAGAAAAAATACAAGAAGGCTGATATGATTTCCACACAGTTGGCCAAAATCATGAAAACTCTTCTTGTCAAACGTATCGACAGCAGTTTTTACGCTTTCAAACAGTCTCTAAAACGCTATAGGGATGCCAACCGCGTGATGCGGGAGATGTTTGACAAAGGAACCATTTATATCGCTCCTAACCTTAAGGTCAATGAACTCCTGAATGATGGGAAAGAGGACGAACTCATCAAACTAATCAACGAGTCCATTTATGCCGACCCCACCATCGAAATCTGTGTTCCCGATGATTTTGAAGATGGATTTCTGGACGGAATCAAGCACGACGAGGACATCCTCAATCAACTTGTGGGTGAATGGGATAAGATAGATTACGACCCCAAATTGGACATGTTCTTTGAATATTTGGACGACAAGCTTTTTGACAAAGCAAAGAATAACGAGGGCAAACTGGTCGTTTTCTCTGAGAGTAAAGAGACCACCGACTATCTGCTGAATGCTTTGAAACAGCACGGCTATCCACGCACAATTGCCGTCAAAAGCAGCAATCGCAATGATATGATGCCTTTCGTCAAGGCCAATTTCGATGCCAACTATACCGAAGGTCAAAAGAATGACATAGACATCATCATTTCTACCGAAGTATTGGCGGAAGGTGTTAACCTGCATCGTGCCAATGTCATTGTAAACTATGATACCCCGTGGAACTCCACGCGACTGATGCAACGCATCGGTCGCGTGAACCGTATCGGCAGCACCGCGCAGGATATCTATATCTACAATTTCTTCCCCACCGAAAAAGTGGACAAAGACATTGATTTAGAAAAGAAAGCCAAGATGAAACTCTTTGCTTTCCACGCCGCGCTTGGCGAAGACAGCCAAATCTATTCTACCGATGAAAGCCCAGAGACATTTGGCCTTTTCGACAAGGATATTGACGAAGAGCGCGACGAGAAGTTGGTTTACCTTATGCGTCTGCGTAAGTTGAAGGAGGAAGACCCTGACTTGATAAAACGCATTGCCCGTTTACCTATGCGCTCGCGTGTCGGACGCAAAAGCAAAGTGATGCGAGGGAGTACGCTGGTGTTCATTCGCAACAATCGCCGCGATGCTTTCACTTTCATTCGGGAGGACGGCTCGCACGAAGACTTGACTTTCCTTGAGGCCGCCAAAGCTTTTGAGGCCAAAATTGACGAAAAATCCATTCCTTTGCACGATATGCACCATCAGCAGGTATCACAAGCCATCAGTCTCTTTGCAGAAAAAGATGAGGATAGCAAAGCCATAACGATGAAGGTGAATGTCGCCCAAGGTCCTAATGAAAAACGTGCAATAGCATATCTTGATGCCTGTCTGCATATCGACAATCTGACGGACGAAGAATCTGGTTTGATACGTCTGGCCAAGCGAGCTATCACCAGCGGAAAATTCCAACAATTGCAACGCGATGTAAACAAGCTGCAGTCCGCCACCAAGAAAACGCCCGTAAAACCCGCTGTTCTGATAGAGAAAGTCATTGCAATCATTTCCTCTTACCCATTACAGAATATCTCTACAGACATACATACTCATACGCCTTCGGCAAACAAAGTACAAAAGGGTAACTCACCGGAAATTATTATCTCTGAAAGTTTTAATTCGTAACTTTGCACCATGAGCGAAACCAACCGCATAGAATACAAAAGGGAATTGACGCCCGACCTCGACATTGAAAAAGAGGTTATTGCCTTCTTGAACTACAAAGAAGGAGGCTACATTTATATTGGCATTGACGATGATGGTTCTGTTGTTGGGATTGATAATGTCGACGAGTGCATGCTGAAACTGAAAGACCGAATTAAAAACAATATCTCGCCATCGGCAATGGGTCTGTTCGACATCGCAAGCGAGTCACGCGAAGGGCGCACGGTCATAAAAATCACTGTGGCCAGCGGAATAGACAAACCTTATTTCAAGTCTAAATATGGAATGACTCCGCGTGGGGCGTTCGTGCGTGTCGGGACATCTGTTGAGTCAATGCCTCAATCGCAGATTGACCGTCTTTTCGCCATGCGTACACGCAATTCCATCAGTAAGATAGTGTCAAACCGTCAGGATCTGACTTTTGAGCAACTGCGTATATACTATGACGAGCGTGGCAAGCGTTTGAACGACAATTTCAAGCGCAGTCTCGAACTGGTTACAAAAGATGGAGAATACAACTATGTGGCCTATTTGTTGGCCGACGAGAACAACAACTCGATCAAGGTGGCAAAATATTCCAGCCTCGACCGATGCGACCTGATTGAAAACAACGAATATGGCTATTGCTCGCTTATCAAAGCCACCAAAAGCGTACTGACCAAACTGGAGATAGAAAACAAGACGGCTGCAAAGATCACCCCCATGGAACGCATTGAGAAACCTCTTTGGGACAGAGTGGCTGTACGCGAGGCCGTAATCAATGCTATCGTGCATAACGACTATTCCTTTGAAGTTCCGCCAAAATTTGAGATATTCCCTGACCGACTTGAAATTACTTCTGCTGGCAGACTTCCTGAATCCCTCAGTCGCGAGGAATTTTTCACGGGCATTTCCATCCCACGCAACAAGGAATTGATGCGTATCTATCGCGACCTCGATATTGTGGAGTCACTTGGTTCTGGCATACCTCGTATTCTTCGTGCGTATGGAGAGGACTGTTTCCATTTTACCGACAACTTTATCCGAATCATTTTCCCTGCAAGTGGACAAGTTGACCTTGCTAGTAGTATAGAAAGTACTACGGAGAAAACTACGGAGAAAACTACGGAGAAAACTACGGAAAAAACTACGGAAAAGATTCTAACCGCTATAACAACAAATCCTTATATTACACAAAGTGAGCTAGCCAAAGTATGCGGTATTACTGAGGATGGCATATATTGGAATATTAAGAAATTAAAAGAAGGTGGAATTATTCGCCGTGTAGGACCTGACAAAGGTGGCCACTGGGAAATTGTAAACAATGACGTTAAATAGCAAGATAAGAATAAAAACAGCACATAATATGAACCGCCAAGACTTAAAACAGATATTATCGTCAAAGTTCGACTTCGCAAAGTGGAAAGAACTACTTCTTGATATGTTCAAGAGTGTTGATTTCTTTACCAAGACTGTAGCCGTTGATGCAGACTTGATAAAGTCTGGTGGCCAGCTGGGCACAATTCATCTTGGCGATAGACGTGATATTGCACTTTTCGTTTTTGAAGTGGCAGACCATGTAAAAATAGAAAGAAACCGTATAGGTCTTCGTAAAATAGGAGCAAAATATGTCGACCAAAACATCGTTCATGGAGCATTAGTTTTTTACCATTCATCTTCGCAAGCCAACTATCGTTTGACTTTTGTGTCAAAGAAAACGGTACTGGATGCCACAGGTAATTTAATCACGCAAGAAACAGCACCAAAACGTTTCACTTTCTTGTTAGGCGAAAACGAACCTTGCAGCACCGCTGCACAACGATTGATACGCTTTTTTAATTCCAAGGATATACCAGTAATTGCCGATTTAGAAGATGCATTTTCAGTTGAGCGTTTGAACAGCGAGTTTTTTGATGGCTACAAAAGCCAATATAAGAAATTCAAAGATACGCTTCCAAATACGAGACGTCATAGAGACTATGTAAAAAAACTCTTAGGACGTCTTGTGTTTCTCCAGTTCTTGCAAAAGAGAGGCTGGATGGGCGTTCCTGCCAATGTAGAAGGCTGGGAAGGAGGCGACAAACAGTATCTGTACAATTTGATTCACCGCTACGAAGGAAATGACCGGTTGTTGAGTGATGTGTTGAAATATCTGTTCTTCAATACGTTGAATGAAAAGCGCAATGGCGATATAGCTGACAAACGCTTGGGAGATAATGTCAAAATACCCTATTTAAATGGTGGTCTGTTTGAGAAGGATGATATAGACAGGATGGATATAGATTTCCCTTTCGAATATTTTGCCAATTTGATAGATTTCTTCTCAATGTATAACTTTACAATTGATGAGAATGACCCTGACGATGCAGAAGTGGGTGTTGATCCAGAAATGTTAGGACATATCTTCGAAAACCTGCTTGAAGATAACAACGAGAAAGGTGCCTACTATACCCCCAAGGAGATTGTCCAATACATGAGTCAAGAGAGTGTGTCGCAATATTTGAAGAAACATTTGGAAGGTGAATTCCATGAAGCGGTTGATGATTTGATTATGCGGAATGTCGTTGCTGAAGTTATCCAAAACAAGAATATGGCAAAGAGAATAGACGAACTACTGGATAACGTTAAAGTATGCGATCCAGCCATTGGCTCGGGAGCATTTCCGATAGGGGTGATGAATGTTTTGTATAGAGCCCATCTGCATCTATACGGCTTTTCAAATCCTACTAAACCTTTTTCCCCGGCTTCTGTCAAAAAAGATATTATCCAAAACAATATCTATGGTGTGGATATTGAACAAGGGGCTGTAGATATTGCACGATTGCGATTCTGGCTTGCCCTTATCGTTGATGAGGAAGAACCTGTGCCACTCCCCAATTTGGATTATAAAATAGTGTGTGGCGACTCTTTGTTGAACCGCTATGATCTTGACGTTCCTATTAAATCGGTATTTGTTGAATACAATCAGAGCCATACTGGCAAGGAAAGCAAAATGTCCTTGCATAAATACAAGCAATTGGTGGCTGATTTCACTAATACGGATGATCATGAGGCAAAAAAAATATTCAGGAGGAAAATTGAGGAGATAAAAAACTCTTTCCGATTCTACTTTTCCAAGAAAGAGACAAACAGTTTGATGAAATTACGTAGTGAGGTCGCCTATTACAATTATCCCCGTTTTTTTGAAGAAACAGAGGAAGAGACTGCACATCGTAAGAACCGCCAAGCAGACTTGGCGCAAATGGAAGAGTATGCAAAGAATATTGAGACCAATAGACTTTATAACAACTCTTTTGAATGGCGCTTTGAATACCCTGCACTGTTAGATGAGGATGGAAACTTCACTGGTTTTGACATCATCATTGGTAACCCGCCTTATTTGAGAATTCAGGGTCTTAGAGACAGAGACTCTGACTATGCTGATGAATTGGTCAAAAAATACAAATCAGCGACAGGCTCCTTCGATTTGTACGAGATGTTTGTTGAACAAGGATTAAAGCTGTCGGGTAATAATGGTATCGTGAATTATATCATGCCCACCAAATGGACAAACTCTGCCTTCGGCAAAGGCCTTCGTAAACTATTGGTGGAGCAAACTGCCATTTCGAAGATTATCAGCTTTGGAGACTATCAGATATTTGATGCATCTACCTACACGGGGCTCCAGTGGTTTGTCAAAGGAAGTACCCAGCTGGAATATTATGAACTGGATAGAAGCATCACATCGAAAGACGACCTGCAGAAATTCCTTTTCTCGCTTACTCAAGAGGATTCGACTACAATTGAGATGTCTTCATTGTCCGAGAAACAATGGGTACTCACAGCGGGCGAAACTTCTCGAATCTTGAAAGAAATGAACAAGCAACCTAGACGCGTCAAAGACGTGTTTGATAAGATATTCCAAGGTTTGGCAACCAGTAAGGACGATGTATATTTCCTAAATAAATGCGAAGAGGATGGAAAGTATGTTATGGGTGATTCCAAACAATTAGGCAGGCGAATCAAAGTGGAAAAGGGAATAGTAAAACCTTTGTTGAAGGGTGGAAATGTACATAGATATGATACTATTTTGACAAATATGTACGTAATATTTCCATACATAATCAAAGAAGGTAATGCAGTATTGATTCCAGAAGATGATTTAAGTAACAAATTCCCAATGGCGTATTCATACCTAAAAGAAAATGAATCACCTCTCAGAAATAGAGAACATGGCAGATTTAACATAGATGGTTCTTGGTTTCAATTTGGAAGAAAACAAGGTATTTTATCAGCTGAAACAGAAAAACTGGTCGCCCCAGATATTTCTATGGGTGGGAATTTCGCCTATGACATTGATGGGAAATTTTATCAGACAACCACAATCTACGGATATTTAAAAAAAGCAAATGTCAAAGAAAGTTACGAATTCTGGATGGCAGTGCTTAATTCCCGACTTTGCTGGTGGTTTTTGACAAATACCGGAACCACATTGGCCAATGGGTTCTTCAGATTCAAACCCGATTATATTAATCCTTTCCCTGTTCCAAGTGAAATGCAAACAGAAAAATGTTCATTCATTATAGAGTCATTGGTGACTATGATTCAGTTTTTGTATAACAAAAGCAATAAAGAATTATATATCCACACTTCGAATAAAAAAGTTGCACTTCATCTTGAAGAAATTATAGACATGGTTGTTTACGAGTTATACTTTGAACAACACATGAAGGAACAAAAGATAGATGTGATTGCGGATTTGAAGAGCTATAAATGGAATAATAACAAAATAATCATTGAACAAATCAAAGATTTCTATCAATGGTTCCAACAGTCCGATAATATGGTTCGTCAAAAGCTAATGCTGCTGGATACCCGCAGTTCTAACCTCCTGTATGAAATCCATAAATCTTGGAGACATGAGTAAGATTAATACAATAACCCTTTCCAACTTCAAGTTCTTCGGTAAAGAAAAAACAATCGAATTAGGCGGTAAGCACCTGCTACTTTACGGCGAGAACGGCAGCGGAAAAAGTTCCATCTATTGGGCATTATACACCTTATTGGAAGCATCAAGTAAGAATCCCAATGAAGTATCTAAATACTTCAAACCCTTGTCAGTAAGCCCAGATTCGTTGGTGAATATACATGCAGTCAAGATGTCTGATATTGCGACACATACAGAGCACTTTGATTCTGTTATTAAAATTGTTGACACCAATGGGGTAGAACATAATCTTTCATTAATTGATACGACTATTTGCGGTGATTCTTCTGCAATAGAATCAAGAAAAGCATCAGATTTTATTGATTATAAAAGTCTATTCAAGTTTCAGAACTTTAGAAATAGTGAGAGTTCTGAGTTGAATTCTATTTTTATTGAATCTATTTTACCGTTTATTAGTTTTGGTTCTTTCCTAATTAGAGGACGTAATGTAAGTAATGCATTTGATATATGGACTGAAATAATAAAAGGCCCAGAATTAATTAGTGATAGTAGGGGTCGATTGCATAAGGCAAAAACGGGTACGAGAGAGCGAGCTTCATTTGAGGCACTTAGAGATGGTTTTAATAGAGGATTTGAGAGAATGATATCCTTCATTAATCTTCATGCATCAGAATTTTTAAAACAGCTCGGATATGATTTCGTTTTTCATTTGTCATATAAAAAGGCTGATTTAAGAAAAAAAGATAAACGTTTTAGTGTTTCTTTATCAATAACAGAGTATGAGGGAGAGAAAATGGAGCTTCCTCCTCATAAATTATTAAATGAGGCCAAAATGTCAGCCGTTGCCATCGCAATACGACTTGCAATTATCAAATATAGAATAAACTCTGCGGCAGAAAACGCCTTAAAGGTTTTAATGCTTGATGACATAATGATAAGCCTTGATATGAGTAATAGAGATAAACTGCTAAACTTGATTTTAAAAGATTTTTCGAATAACTATCAATTACTCTTTTTTACCCACGACAAAAGTCTTTTTTCTTTTGTGAATGAGAAAATTGACAAAAACAACGAACATGGTAATTGGCTTAGGAAAGCGGTATATATTGGAGAAAATGAAAAAAATAATGCCCAGTATCCTATTTTTCCAGAGATTATTGATGAGGAGTGCGACAGTCTAGAAAAGGCAAAAAAATATTATCAATCAAAAGACTATGTTGTATCTGCTTTGTATATAAGACAGTCATTGGAAAAATATATTAATGACCAATTGCCGAAAGAATACACCGCTACTATTGACGGGAAACCACTAACATTAAATCAACTATGGGGACGTCTCATAAAATATACTGACAAAATACCACAAGATTTGAAAGACCTATATGACCAATCAAGATTAATGGTCCTGAATCCTTCTGTGCATTATAATATTACATTCCCCATTTACAGAAGGGAGTTACAACAGGCCTTCAGATTGGTGGAAGGCTTGAGGAAAATAACAATTAAAACTTCGTTATTATTGATGCCCAAAGGAGCAAAGCTGGAGTTCACTCATCCGTCAATGCCATATGTTTTTTGTATAGAAACACTCCAAGATATGTGGAAAGGCGAAGCAGAGAATCCTAATTGTAGGATCATATATTGGCAATATGATGGGACTGATTTCTACGATTTTATTACAAAAACCTCTAAGATCCCATCGAAACCAATAGAGACTAAGTTGGAAAGAATAATAACCAATCTAGAGTCAATCAGAGAACTCGGTATAACAAGAGAATTGTTCTTAAAGAAGACAAAAATAGCAGAATACGGTTATTTGAATGATATTATTCAATAGAAACACCCCAATGGAACAAACGCCAATACTCATCACTACCCAACACGAGGCTGAAAAATTCGGAACATTCCTTGAGTTGCCCGACAATCACAGAATACTGTTCTCTGGGAAATATGGGAGTGGAAAAACTTATTTCTTGCATGAATTCTTCACTACACGGAAAAAGGATGAATATGAGACATTCCACCTCTTCCCAACTAACTATGCAATAGCGAAAAACGAGGATGTCGTCAAACTACTCCAGTTTGATATCTTATATGAACTTCTGATAAAAGGTTATCTGGCGCCTTCGGCGAAGATGTTCTCCACAAAAGAGACTATGGCCAGCTTTGTGCAGAGCAACTTGCCAAAAATCATTAAAGATGTTGTTTCCCATTGTGGCAAAATCGGCAAGAAACTGTCAGATGTATATGACACCTATACCCAATTTGCCACACAATATGAGGATTTCGACAAAAGAGTTAACCAGAGTGAAGAAGATAAGGCAAGAGAAGCATTCTATAACCTGATGAATGAGGTGGAATATAATGCCACTACGGAGTTAATAGAGATGGTCAACTCCACGATTGATAAGCAAAAGGTTCTTGTTGTAGATGACCTCGACAGAATAGACCCCGAGCACATTTTCAGATTACTCAACCTTTTTTCAGCACAGACATCCAATTACTTCTCTGCTCATTGGCCTATTAACCAGGATGAAAATCGTTATGGGTTCGACAAAATCATATTTGTCTGCGACATAGACAATATCCGCAATATCTTCCGCGCCAAATATGGTGACGGTGTTGACTTCGCTGGGTATATTGATAAATTTTACAGTATTGAGCCCTATTTCTTCAATATCAACGATATGATTGCCGAAGTGGCACACCGTTTTGTGGATTCTGTTAAAACAGAATGGCAAGAGCTAAACAGAGGTCATTTCTCTTCGCTTGTCAGAATGTTGCTGTTTCATGATGTTATTACATTACGAAAACTAAAAGAAAAAGAATCTGCCCGCTGGGAATACCCTTTACATAAGTTTTCTACATTAAATCGGGGAAGTAATATTCTATCTGTTGGATTATTGGACTTCGTTCTGTTCCTGTATGGCACAAAAGAAGATGCGCTTGCGGCAATTAAAAAGCACAACGAAGAAATATCTACTGAACTTCTCGAAGAGTCTGGATATAGACTTACTGATTTGCTTATACCCTTCTTAGATCCCGACCAGCCACTTACTAAAGGGGATGGCTTCATCTATGAGAACCAAGAACTGGATCTGAAAATGCACTACAATTGTGCGCATTCCCTTAGGGAAATCTATGCTGATGTACAAACCATATTAAAGTATGACGGGAGTGAAAGAAAAAAGATCCCATTCTTCCAACTACTGTCAGTTGCCTTCGAAAATTATTGCAAACTGACAGAAGCACCCAATGTCATTAGGTATTAAGCAATCCATTTGGGTTTATTTTGAAACATGATGAAAGCCGAAACACAACAAACCCAGCACAGCATCGTCCTGCTGACCGGACGTTATGTGGAAATTAATCTTCTGCCACTTCAATTTACTGAATACAATGATTTTATACATTTAAAATCGCCAAACTTATCAAATGATGACACTTTGGCGAATTTTATACATTACGGAGGTATACCTGAGTATGTTAAGCAACTACAGATTGGGGAGAAGCAGGCGGACATGTTTGCTGACAGCATTCTGAAAACCATTGTAGAGAAAGACATTTTCCAACGACTGAATATAACCAACAACCCGTTAATCTGCCAGACAGCCGTGATTTTATAATCGGTTTGGGTTTGCAAAGATACGATTTTTTTACCATTCGGGTGGATTTTTAGACGATATTGTCTGCCCAGAGGTCGGAGAGAAACTCGCGGACGGGTATAATCTCAATATTGCCTACCCGTCGACGCCGTAAATCTTGTGACACCATAATTAGTCGCGCATGAGGATAGTCTTCGCCAAAGGAACGCAGCCCGCGTAACTGGTGTTCTTTGACCTCGGTGGTGGACTTTATCTCGATGCCAACAGCGGCATCGCCAAGGACGGCATCAATCTCCATGCCACTCCCGGTACGCCAATATGATAGCTCGTTTCTGCGTCCATGATACCCGAGGTATGCGACGATCTCTTGGATAATCAAGTGCTCGAAAGCGTGTCCATATTCGGGAGAGCCTTGCTTGAGGTGGGAACGATGAAGCAGGTGGTTTGAAATGCCAACATCAAAAAGATAGAATTTAGGCGCTTGAATCAGTTTTCGTTTCACTGTCTTCGTGTAAGCAGGTATGGTGTAGCCAAATAAAGTGTCAACAAGGATGTCAAAATAAGATTTCACTGTCACCGAACTGACTCCACAGTCGGCTGCCACGTTGGTATAGACAAGCATCTCGCCACTGGTTAATGCGGCAGCTTCGAGAAACCGATTGAATGATGGCAGGTTGCGAACCACGGCCTCTTCTATTATCTCTGTCTGTAGATATAGTCCTACATACCCACTCAGTCTGCGTGTTGCATCGGCAACAAGGTAGTGGCGGGGAAGCATCCCGTTGTTTATAGCCCGGTCAATATCAAAGTTGTCGATCTCTGCACTGACGAGAGGGTAGAAGTCGTTCTGTAAGGCACGTCCTCCAAGCAGATTGACACCACTACGACGCAGTTTTCGGGCACTTGACCCCGTGAGGATGAATCTCAACCCCCGGTTTACCATAAGCCAGTGTACCTCATCGAGCAAAATAGGGAGTTTTTGAATCTCGTCAATGATGACAAGTGTATTTTCTTCGCAGTCTTGTAACTCTTCTCTTAGCAAGTACGGCCTGCGGCTTAACCGCTCAAATTCATCACTTTTAAGGAGGTCATAATAGCGCTCGTTAGGATATAGTTGCTTCAACAGGGTTGTCTTGCCTGTCTGTCGTGCTCCGAAGAAGAAAACGCTCTCGTCAGCAGCGTCAGGTAATTTAAAATATCTGTTTATCATAAACCGCTACTTTAATTTATCAGGATATATTTAATTTCAAAATGCAAAATTACAAATAAAAAATGATATGGCAAAAAAATATTGCTTTGCAATGAGAATTCATGGTATTGTTTTTAAACACAGATTACCATTAATTGTTATGGATTTATGTTCATTACACGGCAATTCGTGTTAAATAACCGATAATGATGATCATGAGTGCCCTTTCAGGGCAATTTTTAGCGGCTACCTTTAGGTCTTTTGTTGCTTTTGATTTCTCTGCCACTGGGAGTGGCGGATGCGACTGAGGGCGGTGTGCTTGGTGAGGCGCTTGAAGGCGGTGGGGTCGGCGTCGGCGAGGGCTTCTAACTGCGCTTTGCGCTCGTCGGTGAGGGTATAGCGCACTTCGGCAGTCTGGTTGTAGGGACAGACAAGTTGGCAGATGTCGCAGCCAAAGGCATAGCCGGAGAGCCGTATGTCGGGCGGCAGGGTTTCGGCTCGGTTCTCGACGGTGTGGTAGGAGGCACAACGATTGGCGTCAAGCAAGGGAATGCTTGAATGCGTTAATTCGTTAATGCTTGAATGTGTTAATTCGTTAATGTGTGAATTCGTTAGTGCTTTATTACTCCCTTCGGTCGTGACCATGCTTTGGCTCGGCAGAGCAAACTCGTTTGCTCTGCTCTCGCTTAGCGCATGGTTACTTCCTTCGGTCGTGACCATGCTTTGGCTCGGCAGAGCAAACTCGTTTGTTCTGCTCTCGCTTAGCGCATGGTTTGGGCAGGCAGCGACACAGGCGTGGCAGTCGCCACAGAGGTTCTCTATCGGGGTGTCGTAGCTGTCGGACGGGGAGGGGGTGACAAGTTCGCCAATGTTGCAGTAGGAGCCAAGGACGGGATTGACAAGGAGGGTGTTGCGCCCTATCCAGCCAAGACCAGCACGACGGGCCCATTGCTTGTCGCTGATGGGGACGGTGTCGACACAGGGCTTGGCGTCGAAGTTGGGGTACCGCTGACGGATGGTAGCAATGAGCTGGAAAAGCATCCGTTTGATGCGCTCGTGGTAGTCCTCGCCATAGGCATATTGCGCTATGTGGGCTCCAGACATACTGCCCTGCATGGTTTGAGAGGGCTTGTAGCCCGAGAGGAGCACGATGACACTTCTCGCTCCAGGGACTAACAGAGTGGGGTCGCTCCGCTTGTCGCGGTGCTGCTCCATATAGGCCATGTCGGCTTGGTAGCCTCGGCGGAGCCATTCTTCATAACCCCATTCCTCCTCGGTCAGAGGAGTGGCAACGGCTATGCCGCAGGCATCGAAACCTACACGGATAGCGGCCTCTTTCACGAAAGAGGAGGAGAGGGTGGGGGCTTCCACGGGCTATTCGTTGTCGTTGACGTTGTTGTTGACGGGTGAGGCGCCCGTACTCCTCCTTTTTACGGGCGAGACGCCCGTATCCCTCTCTTCTACGGGCGAGGCGCCCGTTCCCCGGGAGGCACGGTTCTCTTTCAGGCTCCCTTCGAAGAGCTCGAACTGCAGGAAACGGCAGTCAAGCTGGCCGTTGAGCAGGGGTATCTTTTTGGAGGGCTTCAGTCCGATGTGCTTCATGGCTTCGAAGTCGGAGGTGATGAGCCACACTTCGCAGTCTTTGCCGTATCGGCGCTTGAAGGTATCGCCCAACTGTTGATACATGGCATTGAGATCCTCAATCTTGATGCGTTCGCCGTAGGGCGGGTTGGTGACGATGAGGGTAGGTCCTTCGGGCGGGTCTTGGTCTTCGAACGAGCCGTTGAAGAGCATGACGTCTTTGTGGAGTTTGGTGAACTGGAGGTTCTTCTCAGCTTGTGAGAGGACGGTGAGGTCGATATCGTTTCCCCATATTTCGTGGTCGAAATCAGTGGAGCCAATCTTGCGGTCTTCTTCCTGTTTGACACTTTTCCATTCTCCGAGATTGAATTCTTTCCAACGTTTGAAAGCGAAGCGGTCGCCGCGGTAGTATTGGGCGGGAATGTTCATAGCCATCATGGCGGCTTCGATGAGGATGGTTCCAGAGCCGCACATGGGATCGTAGAAGTTGGTGTCGCACTGCCAGCCAGTAAGCTTGATCATGCCTGCGGCAAGGACTTCATTGAGGGGGGCAATACCGACGGCTTGGCGGTAGCCGCGCTTATGCAGGGAGTCGCCTGAGGAGTTGATGAGGAGGGTGACCTGGTTGTCACGGATGTGGAGGTTGAACTTATAGTCGGCGTTCTCGGTGTCGATGGAGGGACGCTGGCCGAAGTTGCGGCGGAAACGGTCAACAATGGCATCCTTGGTCTTAAGGGCAGCGAAATAGGAGTGAGTGAAGATTTCGCCAGAGGTGGTACTGTCAATCATGAAGGTGCAGTCGACATCGAGAATCTTTTCCCACTTGATGCGGTAGACTTGGTCGTAGAGCTCTTGGTCGTTGTTGGCCTCGAATTGGGCAAAAGGCTTGAGGATGGCCAGAGCGGTGCGACAAGTGTAGTTGGCACGATAGAGGAGTCGCATGTCGCCTTCGAAGGTGACAGCACGGTTGATGCATTCGATATTCTCGGCACCGATGGCACGGAGTTCGTCGGCAAGGACCTCTTCGAGTCCCATCATGGTCTTGGCAACCATCTTGAATTTCTCTTTGAATGAGTTTTGTACGGGTACGGCTTTGCCGTTTTGTTTCTGGATAATCATGGGTGAGGGAGTTGTAAGGGGTTAAAAGGTTTTGAATTAATGGGTTTCAGTAATGGATTTGGGGTTGTGTCTCCGGCCGTTGGCAATGGCGATGTTGAGTTCATAGCCGAGCATGATGACGAAGCAGTTGAGCAACAGCCAGAGCATGACGAGCAGGAGTGTGCCAATGGAGCCGTAGAGGAGATTGTAGCGGTTGAAGTTGGCCAGGTATATCTTGAATCCCCACGAGAGGAGGATGAACATAACGGTGGCGAACATGGCACCGGCAGAGAAGAAGCCAACACGCTGTTTCTTCATGGGTATGACGTAGTAGATGAGACTTAAGGTGAATAGAGCCATGCCCACAAGGATGACCCAGCGGCCGATGCCGATGATGATGTGGGTGAAGGAGCCGGGGGTCAGGATGCCGTAGCGGAACAGCCAGATGAGGATGGTCTTGTAGCCAATAATCAGCACTAGTACAAGCACCAGCAGGATATACAGCAGGAAGACCAGGCCGATGCAAATGAGGTAGGATAATACGACAGGGCGTTGCTCGGTATGGCGGTCGGTAAAGTAGGCCATCATGCTGTTGAGACCATTGGCGGCGAAGAGGACCGACAACACCGAGCCGATGGAAAGCAGGCTGGTATGCTTGTGTCCCATCACGTCGTTGATGGTGTTGGCTATGGGACCATATATCTTCTCGGGAACGATAATTTGAAGTTCATACAGCAATTCGTCCTGTAGGCCGTCGAAAGGCAGGAAGGCGATAAGGGTAAAGATAAAGATAAGCAGTGGGGGCAAGGCAGTGAGAAATGAGAATGCCAGTCCTTTGGATGCCCGCCAGAGGTCGCCGTTGAAGATTCCGCGCCAAAGATAAACTGCAATGTCGTAGAGAGGTACGCCCTGTCCACGGGGCATAGAGATGCGGTGGACCATGATGCGCGATTTCCGCACTGTGCGGCTATGCTTTACGCGCTCTCCCATCTTTTGGAAACGGTCGGACAGTTTATTGGTGTGGGCGTTCACTTCAGCGGACGGTTATTTCTTCACAAGCGAGATGTCCATGCTTTTGATGTGGTGGGTGAGGGCGCCCACGGAGATGTAATCAACACCGGTTTCGGCATAGCTGCGCAAGGTCTCTTCGGTGATGCCTCCACTGGCTTCGGTCTCATACTTTCCGTCAATGCGTCGCACAGCTTCGCGAAGAGTGTCGGTGTCGAAATTGTCGAGCATGATCCGGTCTACGCCACCGTGACGCAATACCTGTTCCAATTCATCGAGGTTGCGCACTTCGATTTCTATCTTCAAGTTTTTGCCTTTTTCCTTGAGGTAGGCATGGGTGCGGTCAATGGCAGCTTCGATGCCACCGGCAAAGTCGATATGATTGTCCTTGAGCATGACCATGTCGTAGAGTCCGATGCGATGGTTGGTGCCACCTCCGCAGTGCACAGCATACTTTTCCAAGAGACGCATGTTGGGCGTGGTTTTGCGGGTGTCCAAAAGACGGGTGTGCAAACCGTCAAGCATCTGCACCATATGGTGTGTCTGTGTAGCGATGCCACTGAGTCGCTGCATAAAGTTGAGGGCTGTCCGTTCGGCTGTGAGAATCACTCCCGAAGCGCCCTCGATGGTCATCAGAATATCGCCTTTTTTCACTTCGTCACCATCCTGTTTATGCAAGGTGACAGTAAGGGGAATCTGACTATGGTAGAAAGAGTCGTTCACAAAGTGAAACACCCGTTCTCCCACTTCCATGCCACAGACAATACCATCTGCTTTTGCAACCATTTTGGCTGAGTTTGTAGCGGTTGGGGGAATACATGCCAAAGTACTGTGGTCACCGTCGCCCACATCTTCGAGCAGTGCCATACGAATCAATTCGTCTAAATTCGGGATATTGGTCATCATGTCAAACACCTTTTAATTGAATTTGCAAAAATACGAATATTCTTTCAATTATCAAAAATAATCTTACTGATTCCTCTTTTTTTCGTACTTTTGCACCATGAATGCAACGATAATCAACATAGGTGACGAACTGCTTATCGGGCAGGTAGTCAACACTAATGCCTCCACAATGGCCCGTCTGTTGACAGGTATTGGTATGGAAGTTGTGAGCACTATGGTTGTGGGTGATAACCGTCAGGATATTTGGAATGCCGTCGACAAAGCCATGCATTGTTCCGATGCCGTTTTGGTTACGGGTGGCCTTGGCCCTACCAAGGACGACATCACCAAGCACATTCTATGCGAGTATTTCGGCAGCGAATTATATGAGAACACTGAAGCGCTTGACAATGTGAAGCGCATCTTTGCAGCCCGGGGCTATGAACTGACCGATGTCAACCGTCGTCAGGCATGGGTTCCGCGTTGCTGTCAAGTTCTGAACAACGATTTGGGTACGGCACCCGGCATGTGGTTCGAGCGCGATGGGCATGTCCTCGTCTCTATGGCAGGCGTACCTTTCGAGATGGAATGGCTCATGAACAACCGTGTATTGCCTCGTTTGCAACAGCATTTCAGCATGGGAGCCATCCTCAACAAGAACATCCTCATCCAAGGTATTGGCGAGTCATTCCTTTCAGACCTCATCGAGCCGTGGGAATTGGCTTTGCCCTCCTTCATCCGACTGGCCTATCTCCCTGTGGCGGGCATGGTCAAATTGCGTCTTACAGCCCGTGGCAACGACGTTGTCGCGCTTCAGGCAGCCGTTACCAAAGCCGTTGCTGAGCTTTATCCCCTTGCGGGGAGATATATCGTTGGTGAAGACTGTGAAACCCTTCCCGAACTTGTTGCCCAAAAACTGACTGCTATGGGACGAACCCTTGCCACTGCCGAGAGTTGTACCGGAGGTACTATTGCCAGCCGTCTCACGGCCTTGGCGGGAGCCTCTGCCTACTTCAAAGGCGGCATTGTGGCCTACAGCAACGAGGTGAAAGAAAGTGTCCTCGGTGTCCGTCACGAAACCCTTGCAGCATACGGAGCTGTCAGCGAAGAGACCGTCCGTGAGATGGTCGAAGGTGTCCGCTTCCGCCTTGACAGCGACTACGCCATCGCCACCACTGGCATTGCTGGTCCCACTGGCGGAACTCCCGACAAACCTGTAGGCACCGTATGGGTGGCTGTCTGCTCCCGTATGAATACCGTCACCCAACTTATGCACTATGGCGACCGTCGCCAGCAAACAATTGACCGAACTGTAAACCAAGCCTATGCAATGTTAATACGATTACTATGCCAAAAGGATTAATTACCATACTCATGCTTGTCTGCTCCAACGTCTTCATGACCTTTGCATGGTACGGCAACCTCAAATTGCAGCAGATGAATCTTATCAAGGACTGGCCTCTGATAGGTATTATTGTCCTCTCGTGGGGCATGGCCTTCTTCGAATACACCTTCATGATTCCCGCCAACCGTATAGGCTCCCAAATCACGGGCGGACCCTTTTCGCTCATGCAGCTCAAAGTCATACAAGAGTGTGTCTCCCTTGTTGTTTTCACAGTTATTGTGGCTACCGTCTTCAAGGGCGAGCCCATCCGTTGGAACCACCTCGTAGCCTTCGGCCTCATCATCCTTGCCGTCTTCTTCGCCTTTATGAAAACTGAGTGATTTAAAATGACATAAACGCGAATTAGCATATAATGTTCATTAAATTAAATTGATAGGAGATGGATGTCAGAAAATATAAAGATTTGATATATGAAATCATAGGCTCTGCTATGGAGGTTCATGGTATCTTGGGCTATGGCTTGCTTGAACCTGTATATAGTGAAGCACTCTATTTGGAACTTCTTGATAGGGGGATTCCCTCTGAACGCGAGAAACATTTACCAGTGTTCTATAAGAATCACCAAATAGATAAATATTACCAAATGGATTTAGTCGTAGGGGATATTGTGGTGGAGCTGAAATCTGTGAGTGAATTAACTTCGGCACATCGGATGCAATTGTTCAATTATCTGAGGCTTGTTCATATGCCCATTGGTTTACTTATCAACTTTGGACAACCCAGTCTGCAAGGAGAACGATATGCGTATTATCCTGACGAAAACGAATGTGTTTTGCTTGACCGAAATATGAACCCTGTTTATTAGTTCATGTTAATTGATATAGAGAGAATTAATGATATATTCAAGGTAATTCGTGTTAAAAATAAAAAGATAATGACATGAAATGGAAATTGTTGTTTTTTTTATTGCCAGTGATGTCGTTTGCAGTCTCCTGCAAGACTGATATGGACGTTACTGAACTCACCGACTGGGAGTTTGAGTATAACGACCAATGGTACTCCGCCAAGGTGCCGGGGTGCATCCATACCGACCTCATGGCACACAACCTCATTCCCGACCCCTTCTACGCCACCAACGAGGATTCCGTGCAATGGGTTGGCAAGCAGGCATGGAAATACCGCACCATCATCACCCGCGACATGTGGGAGGGGTTCGAACACTGCGACCTCGTGCTCAATGGGGTCACCTATTGCGATGTGTGGCTCAGTGGTGAGTCGTTCGGCACAAAATTCCAAACACGAGTGATGACCATCGATAATATGTTCCGCGAATACAGGGTGTGCCTTTTTGATGTCTTGCTTGACAACAAGGAGTTGCCCGACCTTGGCGACGAGGCAGTGCTGGAGATAACGTTCTACCCCATCGAGCTAAACAACGAGGACCACTTTGCCACCGAAGTAAGTGAAGAGGACGGCCACCCCTGGCCCGATATGGACTACGACCTGCCCGACCACCGCGCCATGAGCCGGATGGCTCCCTACATGCTGGGGTGGGACTGGGGTCCAAAACTCAGCACGGTGGGCATTCTCGGCAGTGCAAGATTAGAGTGCTACAATGACGACCTGCCCGAAAAGCCGGTGACAAAACCCAAGTCGTGGGGCGTGACGCTGAAGCAGGAGCAGGACTCCATCGGCCAAAGCTTCACCTTTTATCATAATGGCAAGCCCCTTTTTGTGAAAGGTGCCAACTGGATTCCCGTTCATTCGTTCCCCGTGCTTGACAGCGCCAACCGTGCCCGCTACCGCCACCTGCTCACCTCCGCCAAGGAGGCCAACTTTAACATGCTCCGTGTGTGGGGCGGTGGAATTTACGAGCCTGACTACTTCTTTGACCTTTGCGACTCGCTGGGTCTCATGGTGTGGGTCGATTTCAATTTCAGCTGTGCCCTCTATCCCTCCGACAGCGCTTTCCTCGACAATGTCAAAGAAGAGGCCGAGCAGCAGGTACGCCGTATTGCACAGCATCCCTGTGTGGTGGTGTGGTGTGGCAATAACGAGGTGAAGAACGGCTGGGAAGACTGGGGTTGGCAGGAGCAGTACAAGTGGACTCCCGCCCAGTGCGAAATATTGAAGCATGGCATTGATACCCTCTTCGGTGAAAAAGGCATTCTGGCCCGCGCCGTTGAGCAATACGACCCTTTGCAGCGTCCTTACATCACCAGCTCGCCGCTCTTCGGCTGGGGTCATCCCGAATGCGTCACACATGGCGACAGCCACTACTGGGGCGTATGGTGGGGGGAACAACCCTTTGAAATGTACAAGGAGAAGACGGGTCGCTTTATGTCCGAATACGGCTTCCAGAGCTATCCGGACTACAGCACTGTGTGCCGTTTCTGCCCCGAAGACCAGCGCACCATCGACTCTCCCACGATGAAGAGCCACCAGAAACACGGCCGTGGAAGGGAGATAATTGACAAAGCCATGCAACAATACTATGGCGTCGACAGCCGCTCGCTTAGTCTTGAAGACTACTGCTACGTGAGCCAGTTGCTCCAGGCTTGGGGTACGGGCTACGGCATTCTGTGCCATCGGCTGGCACAGCCTCATTGCATGGGCACCCTGTACTGGCAGCTGAACGACTGCTGGCCCGTGGCTTCGTGGAGCAGCATCGACTGCTATGGCAACTGGAAGGCGTTGCACTATCGTGCCCGCGACCTCTTTGCCGATACCGTCGACCTCTCGCGCTGGGAGAAATACTATAAGACCTACCCCAAGAACCTCCACCTTCGCAAAGCCAAGTATCAGTTGGAGCAATCGCTGAACAAGAAGGGACAACTCACCGCCACCGTCACTGCTGAGACCAATCTCCGCGACGTGATGCTCCAGACCGAGCCCCATGTCGATGGCCATTTCGACAATAACTATTTCGACCTACCCGCAGGCTCCAGTGCCACGCTGCGCTTCATCCCTGCTGACCCCAAGGCCGACCTGTCGCGGGTCAAGGTCACCCTCAAATGCCTCAACCAGGTGTTGAACCGATAAGCTTTTGTAGGGTAGAAGAGACTATAGCCTTTGGTAGGTGAAGCGGTCTATCTGCTTCACACCCATCTCGTGCAGTCGTGCCACCGTCTTTATGCAGTCGACCTCGCTGTTGTACTCCGGTATCAATGGCACCCGCACTATCACCCGTTCCGGTCCTGTCAAGGCAAGCAGATGCTCCAGATTGTCCCATGCCCTTTGGCAGTCGCCTCCTGTGTAGGCGTGGTAAATGTCGGGGTTGCTCTCTTTGATGTCCACAATAAAGTAGTCCACCACCCTTGTCGCTGCGGTTACTGCTTGCTGCGGCACCTGTAGCGATGACTCTGTCGTCAGCCGCCAGCTCTTCCCGCACAGGGTCTTGAATTCTTGGATAAACGCCATCTGCAGCAGGGGTTCGCCACCACCGAAACACACTCCGCCGCCCGTGGCAATGAAGTAGAGATTATCCACTCCCACCAGCTTGTAGAGTTGCTGCGGTGTGTAGAGGGGCAACCCATCGGCAGACTCGAGACAGCGATGGTTGAGACAATAGCGGCAGTGCAGCCCACAGCCATGAAAGGCAGCCAGAGTGGTGACCCCTTGGCCGTCTACCCCTATGCGGTGGCGGGATATGCCGATGAATGGTACGCCTTCCATCGGTCGAGGCTATTTCACGATGACTCTCACGCCCTGAATCTCCATATTCTGCGTGGCATCGGGGTCGTAGGGGTCTGGCATCCCGGTTATGACCACCCCTTGCAACGGAAGAGCATTTGTTTTCATGCTGATGGTTACTGTTTTCTGCGGTTTTGAAGTGTACATGTCGAGTGTAACTGTACTGTATCCGACGCAGGAGACACGTATTTGGTATTTGCCCGGTCTGATGGTGAAGGGCTTCAGCGTGAACTCCCCATCAATGTTAGTAAGGGTTCCTGTCACCAATTTGCCGTCTTGGTGGATGGTGACGTTGGCAAAAGGGATAGGCTCTTTGGTCTTGTCATCAGTCAGCACTGAGCCGTGCAGCCCTGCGACAGAGACTGAATCTGTGACCTCCTGTCTTGTAGGCAGATTCGGTATGGTGGTTTTCACCTCCTGCGCCTGTGCCCCGGCGGCAAGGCTCAGCATCAGCCCAGCCACAGTGGCCACCTTGCCCATGCTCAGTCGCCCGGCCAAAGCCGCCTCCAACTGGCGCAACTCGGCCTCGCATCGCGGGCAGGTGCCGCGGCATTCGCCTTGATAGGTGCATTCTTCGGTCTCGAATGGTATGCCGTTCTCGCGGGCGATGCTTCGGCGCACCCTCTTCAACTCGTTGCAGATGTCTTTCCCGTGGCTCATATTGGTGTGTATTATGTTGATTACAGAATGATTATAGGTTGGTTGCCTGTTGCGTGTGTGTTTGCAAATATACACTTTTTTTTCGGAATGCGTTACCTTCGCTCATTCATCTTCATTTATTCGTCAGTTCTTCCTCGCTGGAGGAAGAACGAAGGAAGAACGAAGGAAGAACTGAGGTATGACGAGCGAAGGAAGTGCAGTGGAACATGGTTAGGCGGACGGGAGATAAGTTTTTTTACAATGTCAAAAAAAAGACGTATATTTGCAGCATGATAGTGTGAGAGAATTACTCTGTTGATGATAGTGCAAAGTAATGATTACCAAGAAGGTTGATTTGCTTGCTATGGGTTTTGTGGTATCGATTTGGTGAGTGAGAAACAAAGGGGTATATGATGCAGAGGCGAAAGGGGTGTTGATGCGGCATGGTACAGAAATGATTGTTTAATAACTTAATATATTAATGCACTTATTATGAATCTTGAAGGAAGACGCGAAAGCAAGAATGTTGACGACCGTAGAGGTCGGACTGCCAAAACTGCCGGTATCGGTATAGGAGGGTTGATTATTGCAGGTATTATCGCCTTGTTTATGGGTGGAGACCCTTCGAGCGTATTGCAACAGATGGCCAGCACAGGTACGCAAACAACGCAGAACACCGAGTATGTGCCTACGGCCGAGGAACAGGAATTGGCCAAGTTTGCCAGCCAGATTCTGGCAGGTACCGAGGATGTATGGACAGCAGAGTTTAGAAAGATGGGTCGTACATATGAGCCACCGAAACTGGTGCTCTTCAAAGGGTCGGTGCAGAGCGGTTGTGGCGGTGCCACATCGGCTTCGGGTCCTTTCTATTGCTCGGCAGACAAAAGTGTGTATATTGACCTTGAGTTTTTCTCCAGTATGAAGCAGCAGTTGGGTGCTGACGGCGACTTTGCCTATGCCTATGTTATTGCACACGAGGTGGGTCACCATGTGCAAAACCTTCTTGGCACTTTGGGCGAGGCACACCAGCAGATGAGCCGTGTGAGCGAAAAGGAGTCCAACCAGATAAGTGTCCGGTTAGAGCTTCAAGCCGACTATTATGCCGGAGTATGGGCATATCATGACAATGAGATGTTCGGCTCGATAGAGGATGGCGACATCGAGGAAGGCCTCAATGTGGCTTCTAAAATCGGCGACGATTATCTGCAGAAGAAGGCACGCGGCTACTCCATCCCCGACTCGTTCAACCACGGTACTTCGGCCCAGCGTGCCAGATGGCTTAAAAAGGGCTTGACCACAGGCAGTGTGAAGGGTGGTGATACGTTCTCCCCCCGTTATGAAAACCTGTAATGTGCCAAAAGTGTGGGAAAGAATTGTCAGCTAAGGGGTCGATGTGTTTCTGTAGCTGATTGATAGTGAATGTGTAGTAATTTATTATGAATTTGTTTTTGCAACAATAGAAAAAAAAACAGTATTTTTGCAATTTAAATCAAGGAAAAAACATAAACTATAATATCATGAAGAAATCACTATTTATCGTGTTGTTCCTGGCCCTGATGGGTGGAGCATTTGCCCAGAATGAGGGCGTGACCGAGTATGTGTCGGCATTGATTACTTTTAAGGACGGTACTCCTGTGCCTCAGGATTCGCTGAATCGGTATGGCGTTGTTATCCAGACCCGTTCGGGCAGAATGGCAACTGGTTTGATTGCTGCCGAGCGGTATCAGGCTTTTCTTAATGCAACTTTTGTGGAGAGAGTTCAGCCCTCTACCCGTGTGTTTATGCGCAACAGCCAAGTTAATATCGACGGTGCCTATGTGGAGAACCCCTATCGCAAGGATGTAAAGGCTCCTGCCGACAAACCCGATGTCAAGGATCGTAATTCCGTGCGCCGTGACCTTATTCCCGAAGACGATATCCGCAAAGATGAAGCCAAAGGTTGGTATCTTGGCTTGATGCTGGGTGGCTCGAGCAATAAACCCAATGTTCAGAAGACTATCTTCAATGGCATTTGGTATCCCTATCGCGGTTTGAATCTTGAGGCTCGCGTTGGCTACCAGTTCAATGAATGGTTCGGTATCCGCAGCGGGGTGAGTATGATTTCGAAGAACTATGCCACCAAGCTTACTGTTGACATCAATGGTGTCAGCCAGAAGTATCAGACTTATCATCAGAACCAGTACCTGCAGGTTCCTCTGATGGCTGACTTCTCCATCGGTGGCGAGGCTGTCCGTATTCATTTCATGGCTGGCGGCTATGCTGCTTACTGGCTCTCGCAGTATCGCGACGGCTACATTTACAAAACTACCGAGCCCTACCACTTTACAGGTACTACCTATGCTTTCGTTGACGGCTATGACAACCGTTTCGATGCCGGTGTGGCCGCTGGTCTGGGTCTCAGCATGAATGTGACCCCCAGTTGGCAGCTGCATTTTGAAGGTAATTATTATCATGGTCTGATTAGCACTGCCAAGAGTCCCAGCAAGACATATAATCGCACATGGACCTTTGGCATGGGTGTGACCTATCATTTCTAATGGATTGAAATCATTAAGCAGATGATATAGAAAGCGGTGGCCAGGAGACTGGTTTCCGCTTTCTTTTTTGATATGGATTGCGACAGAAGTGTTGATTTTGCCACATAATGGATTTGACATGATGATTCGGATTGACGAAAATACTTATGAGGTGGACTGCCCGGTGTGGCCCGATTTTTTGAACAATAGGCCTGCAGAGAGCCATAAAGGCACCTATGGGCACGCTTTGCTGGTGGCGGGTAGCTATGGCAAGATGGGGGCAGCGATATTGGCTGCAAGAGCCTGTTTGCGTTCGGGGGTCGGATTGTTGACGGTGCATGTGCCACAAAAGGGAGTGGACATTATGCAGACCGCTGTTCCGGAGGCTATGGTTTCGATTGACGAGGGGGAGAGTACTTGGTCTCATTGTTTCACGACCGAGGAATTGTCGCGTTATGATGCTATAGGGGTGGGACCCGGACTGGGTACAGGGAGCATGGATTCCATGCGTACACTGTTGTGTGCTGCTTTGGGAAAAGCTTTGGTAGTGGATGCGGATGGATTGAATATGTTGTCGAAGATGGATGATAGGCTGGATTTGCTGCAGTCGTTGGGTACAAAGGCTCCTACGGTGCTCACACCACATGCCAAGGAGTTTGAACGGTTGTTTGGACGTAGCGATAGCCGTCGTGAACGCGAATGTCTACAAAGGGAGGTGAGTAAGTGCACTTCGTGTGCCATTGTGTATAAAGGCCATCGAACGCAAACCACTGGTAAAGAAGGGGAAATGTGTATCAATACTACGGGAAATCCGGGTATGGCTACGGCTGGAAGCGGGGATGTACTGACAGGAATTATACTTGCTATTTTGGCTCAAAATAAAGAATTTCAATTAGATGCAGCGATGTGTGCTACATTGGGTGTGTGGATACATGGCAAATCTGGTGATTTAGCCTTGCAAAAACAGTCGCAATGCAGCATCGTAGCAGGTGATATAGTGAAATTTTTACCAATCTCAACAATTTGATATTCATAAGTATTAAGGAGTGATGATGATTTTTTTTCAAAAAAAATTTTGTTAGTTCCAAAAAAGTGCGTATCTTTGCAACCGCTTTGAAAGAGATAAAGCAACCTTCCTCAATAGCTCAGTTGGTTAGAGCACCTGACTGTTAATCAGGGGGTCGCAGGTTAAAGTCC